>ERZ827450.2036-NODE-2036-length-18040-cov-6.663219_pt1 | contig 18040 bp, 20 predicted proteins | sample MGYA00519773_ERZ827450 | MGnify/ENA primary metagenome ERZ827450 (study PRJEB31778, sample SAMEA3449306) | human gut metagenome | biome: human gut; feature: human-associated habitat; material: faeces | place: United Kingdom | collected 2010/2012 ...
TCATAACCTCATAAATCGTCTGGACATTATAGTTCTCTGCTCCGCAGGCCGTAGAAAAATTTCCCTGCGGATCGAGGTCAATCCCCAGAACTCTGTACCCCTTTGCTGCCAGTCCTGCAGCCAGTGCCTGGGACGTGGTTGTTTTGCCGACACCGCCCTTTTGATTCGCTACTGCAATAATCATGTACTCACGCTCCTACTTTTATAGTTTTATATTTTTGTAAATAACTATATTTGTAGTTTACTATATTTATAGATATATAGCAATATAGAAAAGCGGAAGAACACGTTGTTCTTCCGCTTTTTCATTACTGCCACGACATTTGAATTTTTCTGCGATTGTCCGCACAATCCCTCAAATAGAGATTGATAAGGGTCTGATACGGGATTCCATCTGCTGCCGCCTTAGACTTAAAATAATCCAACGTGCTCCCTTCAACATCAATAGTAACCTTTACCTTGCTCGTGTACGGATTTTTACTTGGATTCAGTTCCCTGATATTATACTCGTCCCTCATAGCTAATCTTCATAGTTTAGTCCTGTCTTTCACGGGCCCACAGGCCCACCGGAGACACACCAGGATGCCCAGGCATATACCATCCCTCATCATTGTACTCAAAGGATACAGTCCGCCATGTGCCTCCATCGAGCCGATCTGGGAGCAACACATCCATACCATGGCCACAATGAATATCCCAGCCATCCCAGGTCAGGCGATCACGCTCCGGCTCGTAGCCGATCTGCAAGACTTTTCGAGACATAGTTCTCCCTCCAATCAGTCCTCATAGTGTCCCCGGCAGGACAAAACGACGATGCTGTCATTTTCAACGGTATAAACAAGTCGGTTCGTATCATCAATACGTTTACTCATGCCTTTGATCTTCCGCAGTAACTCCGCTTTTCCTATGCCCTGCACTGCCCCATCACGCTGCAGCTCCTGGAGCAGCTTATTGATCCGCTTCAACGTTTTCTTATCCTCTGACTGCCAGTACAGGTAATCTGCCCAGGCGTCAGGCGAAAAGGTAATGCTATGTGCCATCGCCCGCCATCGCCTCCAGCTCCTCCATCGTTTTCACAATCCCAAAGCCGGCGCGCACCTGCTCCAGACCTCTTTCCAGCTTTCCAAGATAGGCAGCATTCCGCTCTGCCTTCTCCAGCTCATTAAACCGTTCCTCGCTGATGATCACCACATTTTTTTCGGCTTTTCTGGTTACAATTACCGTTTCTCCCCTGTCCGTCACTCTGTCGCAGAAATCCTTCAAGCGACCACGGGCAGTCGTAAAGTTAATAGCAATCATAAAAGACACCTCCAGTCTATATTATGTACCGTTTCTTGTCCTTTTTATTGTACCTTATTTATCAATTCAATTCAAGTCTTTTCTTTCTCTTGTGATGTAAATATCATCCCACCACTTGCGTATCGTCTTAGGATCAAGTCCGGTATCTCTATGGCAATCTGCTTTCCGTCCTTCTGGATGCTGTTGCCGCCATTCGTACACTTTCTTCTCTGCAGTCCCGCTTCCTTTTGGTCTCCCTTCCTTTACAGATTCTCCCAACTGTTTCTTCAATGTTTTCATAGTATTCATGACATGAACATGATCTCTTTGTTTTCTCCAATTTCTCTTATTAACCGGCATAGACATTCCAGAAATTTTTGCAATATCATCTCTGGGAAAGGTCACATAATCTTCATTGAACATTTCCAGAGCGCACACAATATCATCTTTCGTAAAACGGTTGATGTCCTCCACACTCATATCATCGTATCGCTGGAGTAGTCCAAAAGCATCCTCCCGAAGTTCGTCCTCGTCTATATCACATTTCTTCGCATAGATTGCCAGCGTCATAATGCCATAAAAACGATGTCCTACTTTAATCTCGTCAGCAATCCGTCTTAGCCACCAATCATAAAGGTCTCGCTTTACCGTCCAGCGTCCTCTACGCTCCTTCTTCACAATCCTGCGCTCATACCAGTCTGGATACTTCTCTTTGGCCTCAGCCAAAGATAACCGGCTCTTTTTCATAAGCGCCTGCAGGTGCTGCCGTTCACCATTGCTGGCAGGAATATAGTCCAGTAGCTTCTCCAGCTCTACCGCACCACCAAAACGATACGCCACCACAGGATAGTCCCGTCCTAACTTGGAACCGGAACCAACTACACGAAATCCCTGCAAAACGCCCTGCATTTGCGGCTCCTTAATAGACGAGGTAAACCTGTTCCATATCTGCCGGGTAAGAGAGTATTTCAGTTCTTTCAAAATCTTCTGATTGTGCGGATACATAGGGACCGGCTCCGTCAGCACATAATACAGATGCAAACCTGTTCCGCTGTTTACTATAAAGGTTGCCTTGGGAATAATATCCTTATTCATCTGGTGCAGCGTGGCCCGGAGCGGCGGCATATAAACACCGTCCAGATCGAAAACCAAAGCATAGAGATAGCGGGCATTCTTACCACTCCGCTGCCTGCCAAAATACGAAATAGGAGACATGATCGTAAAATCTGTGTTCTGGATCTCACCCAATTCCTCCAGCTCATCGGTAATCAAATGCCTTCTTGTCTTACCGTCTCCCTCAATCTCCAGCGCAACACCATTTTCCTGGCTATCCTGTTTCTTCGGTACTGTCAGTGCAATAGCGTTGCCTTTGGCATCTTCATAATGACCTTTTCGTTCAAAAGAACCTTTCGGGAAGATCTCCCGATAAAACTCATACGGCTCCACCGGCTCTAAAAACTGATCCAAATGGGCGTTCTTCTCTCGGTAAAGCGCCCGCTGCCGTTCCAGAGCGGTCTGCTGATCCGTCATTCAGTCTCCCTCGCTTTCTTTCTCAACCGCTCCCGTTCATCCGCAATCAGCTTTACATACCTCTGGCTAAAAACTTTCCGATCTGCCCTAAAATCAGCCTTTTCCTCTTCGGTCATTTCTCTGGTGTTTTCTTCAAGATAGTAAATCGTCTGCGGCACATCATAGTAATTATCCCAAATATACTGCGGCTTCAACGGATCAACCGGAATCCGCCCCCGCAGCCCCCATTGATTAACCGTTTTACTGTTTTCCGGTTTTATTCCCCGTTTCCTCGGTTGTTTCATATAAGCACCTCCAAAAGAAAAAAGAAGCAAAAAAGAAAATCCGCTGCGGCGGGGAACGCCTACGGGCGGACAGGGGGAAAAGGGGAGCCAAAGAGCGCCGCCAAAGGCGGCTCAAGGAGAAAGTCACCTCCCCTTTTCCCCCTCGCTCCGGGGCATGGAAATATGGAAAACCCAATGGGTTTACCACATTCCCACACCCCTCCGCACACCCCCTTTTTCCCTCCGACTTTCTCCCTTTTTGATAGAAAATTTTGTTTTTATTTTTAGGTACGAAACCCTTAAAGGGGGGCATATATTATCAATGAGTTAATTCCCTATTTTTGATTATAAGTATAGCCTGTCCGAGAAAAAAATTCAAGCCCTTCAGACAGGCTATTTTTACAAATAATATTCTACTCACCGCTTGCATAAACTACGATAGGCGTGGTATAATAGCCATAGCCTAAGAGATTAGCAAAATTCCAGCATAGCGAAAGCCGGGAAGGGTGCCACCTTCCCGGCTTTCTTTCATGCTTAGTTGCCCTTGTTTCGGTCATCAAGCCATTTACAAATGTAAGTGCCAATTACACTTGCTCCGATGCCGATTAAGAGATTGCAAAATGACTCCAGCATAGCATTCACCTCCTTCCCATTACTGGGCCGGAGTTGGGCAACATTGGCATTTTAGCACACTCTGTCGAATTTGAAAAGCCGCTGTTTGATACAGCGGCTTTTCTCATGGCCTCATATCTTTCGGAACCTGTGGTATCGGCTTCTGATGCACCAATATGATGTCCCAAAAGCCGGTCTTCTCCCCTCGCCGTGCCTGATAGTTTGCACGCAGCTGATACCGAACAAGAACATTTTCATTTTCCATTATTTCATTATATTCAAATGGGTCACAGAACTTCGGATCTGGCTTCTCACAAATTCCAATTCTGCTTAACGCCCACTCTTTTCCATCTTCATGCTGCATTAGATCTTCATGAATCTGATATCTGGCCTGTTCTTCAGTGAAATCTACAGAATAGGGACTCTGCAGCACCGTTTCCCATAATGTGATTGTGTAATAACCCCGACTGTTCTTTCTCTGCAATTTCTTTTCCTGCATATTCATCACAACATATCCGGTATGCTCTTTTTTCGGTTTTAGTCCTCGATCCGCATTAGCTCTTTCCCGAGAGATCCGCAGCAGGTTTTCATTTAGGTGCCGTTGATATGCTGCATCCTTCTGGGCCTGCGCCAATGCTCCCTGCATTTCTGCGATTTCCTTGACCGCCTGATCTCTCACTTGCCTGATTTGGTATGCAGCATTCTTTTTTTCTTCGTTCATTTGACGGTCAGCATTCTGACGTTCAATGCCGACCGTTCGGATTGCCTCGTCCCTCTCCCGGACAATCTTTTTATACTCGTTCAGCGTCAGAATCACGTGGGTACAATCTGGGTCCGAGCTGCCGCCAGGAACATCTTTATAACCCACTATCGTTTTCTTTACAAACTCGCTCACGGCGGCACACCTCCTTACAGGCCCCGAATGTAGTTATCCGCTACAACGCTAATACGGTTATGCCCCAGCGCCTTGCTGCAGATCAGCATAGCAGCCTTGTCCAGCTTCTTCCCCGCTTCATCTTTTCGGCAAGTATAAACCTCGCTTTGATATCGCCGCCCGGTGCCACGGTTTACCCGGTCATAAGGAATGTCCTCTATCGCCCTGGCATGAGCCTTGTAGATCGCCGTGGCATACTCCGCACGATAACCGTGGATGTCGGCGCAATTATGGACGTGCTGCCACACCTTCTCCTCTGGCGGTGTATCAGTTATCCGTTCAATGATCTGCCCTGCATTTTTGCCTATAATCGGGCTTAAACGCTCTCGTCCGCCCTTTCCGTTGCGGACATGGATAAACCACTCCTCTGAGAACAAACGTGCGTCCTGGAGCATTTCAAGGCGCTTTGTGACGCTCGGTGCTCGCTGCTCCTCCGGGATCTTCTGCAGTTCGGAGATCTCCGCCTCAATTTGCGCCCTGGACACCAGATCCTTCCCCCGCAACTCCTGCAGTTCCTTTCGCCGCAGACCGGTTCCTCTGCAAAATTTTATCAGTTCATCGTTATTAGTCTTGGAGAAGTGCTTGTCTCGCACCCGATCCCCCCGGCTCCGTTTAATCTCCTCACGTTTTCGCTTGGGCGGATTAAAGTAATTCTCGTCATCCGGGGAAATCCCGTAGAGCTTTCCCAGCGCTTTCGCTTCAAGCTGCACCGTCCACGCTGAAAGCCCCTGATCCACTCTGGTCTGAAGCCACTCATTGGCATACTTCTTTGCACTCTTCAGCGTGGTACACTCCGGATGCTTCTCCTTGATGTACTTGATAAAATATTTGGTATGTTTCCAGTAGCTCTTATAGGTGTTGAACGCAAATATTTTATCTTTCTCTGTGCCATTGGCTACCGCCTCTTTTTTGCTCTCGCCAAAGGCCTGCATCCCGGTAAGCCGGTCATAGGCTTGCTGGTGCAGATCCTTGAAGTACGCTTTATTTCTACGCCCCATTCCGACTTCCTTTCGTGCATCTATTTTTGTATAAATCTATATTTCTATAAAACTACATAACTATTTTCTTAGTTTTATAGACTTCTACATTTCTCGTTCAAGCTAAGCCGCCTCATGCCAGCTCCATTCGGAGACTCGACAATCGGCAAAATACACTTTTTAACGTCTTATGTATGACGGGTTTGGGATTGCTCCCTACACTTTTTTTAATCTGCTTATGTGTGCAGCTCTGTTTTATTGAGATCTACGGCAGTTCAGATTCTGTCGGCTTCTTTGTAGAGGAAGCAGCTCTCCGGAAGATCTACAGTATTCCAGCTACTATCAGAAGATGGATAGGGACAGATACGTTTTACTTACCGACACTTTCAAAAGGATTACTCATGCCGGGTCCATGATGCGCTTTCCAGTTCACAAAGGTTACTACGGCAAGCCCACGCATCACACAGGTGTATCGTACCTGAAGCGGCTTCTGATTAGCAAATTGCTAAACCCCCAGCCGGCATATCTGCCAGCCAAGACGCTCTGGGCCTAATTACTATTTACCCTCGCCCAGACGAGCTTCATTCTTCATTTCTGCTACCGGCCACACGCCGCCCGCAGCCGCCATCTATTCCCCCTTTCTTTCAACGCTCCAATCAGCGTCTACCACAGCCTTTTCTATCCAAGGACATCTTACCATACGTAACTGGTAGTGTCAACATATTACTAAATTTAACCGTATAACGGTTTACCCGTTCACATATAGCGCAAACGGGTAAACCGTTATAAATGTGATCTTTTTTCATCAATGTAAAAGCTACCAAGACCCAAAGGAAGCTCAAAATATCAAGGTAACTATAGAGATTAAAATTTATCAGTCTGACTGGAATTATGAGTTCCCGTCAGACTGATAAATAGGCAATTTTAATTTGAATATACAAAGAATTGATTTAAAACGATAATATTAAAATCTCGGAAGTACATATCATCGCTCGTTTTTGAGAATGAACAGGTATCTATTGTCACTATAAACGGAATCTCGTTAAGCAATAAAGAAATCGTCTTCCCTCTCGACTTGATCAATTCTCTGCATAATGATTGATCTTTTTCAAGTGAGCTCACTTGAAAAGAAAACATTATTTTTTTATTAATCTTGAAACAACTTGCAGCAAAAATATGATTGTCGTATTGCAATTTCAATTTTGTTATGAGAGATATTTGCATCTGTGGGTTATCTATAATAGTTGGAGGACACATCAGGTGCAGTGATTGAAATGCCACGTGAATCAATCATAAAGCCAGATAATGTAGCAGTATTTTTACCTTTCAGAGTTGTCACATTGTTGATAGTACCACCACAGTCTCCATCGAATTCAATATCTCCGAGAACGAAAATCTGCCCCCGGTTAGTAGATACAGTCCCAGTAAAGACCATAGCTCCACCAGCATTGGAAGTAATCCCCCATGTAACCATGTGTGCATCTACCCAATAAATAGTGGCGGTACCAGCATTACCCGTTGCGGTTTTTCGCTCAGCAGGATTATATGTTACAGTATTACCGTTTTCATCAACATACCAATAAACTGTAACAATTTCACCATGAGGATCAGGCGCAGGAGCATCTTCGGGGAACCAATCAGGTAGTGTGTTACTTTTGAAAACAACCGGCTCTGTTTGCTCTGTGGTAAGGTCATTGTTTGTATCTCCGAATTTATCTTAGAAGTTAATAAATGTAAACCGCGTGCGGTTTACATTTAGGCAATCGCCGATTGCCTTTCCAATTTTCTCGTTCTTTTTACAGATATTTTGTTAATCCAGCACGTAATACATCGTTGATCGACTCAGTCAAATTCTTTCCCTCTTCCAGCGCCTTTCTACGCAATGCCTTATCAATGTCCCGATCTAAAAAGTAAGCTCGCTGCACACGATCCTTGTTCTTTTTCGGTTTTTCAGTTTCCTCCTGCAGCTTCTCTGCCGGTCGACGATCTGCACCAATGATGGACTTGAATGCAGCCTCCTGATCAAACTTTGCTTTTCCTGCCATTATTCCTTAACCCCTTTCAAAAACTCCTCAATAAATGCTTTATAGTCCTCTGATACCGTAGATCTATTTGCGTAGTCAAAAATATCTTGCCGGTTTGCCTGCGCTTCTTCTACTACTACGGCAGATCTGATATACGTCTCGTAAATCGGTGCAGCAATATACTCGCTAAGCTGTTCTGCGAGCTCCTTCATCTGCCGGCTGATATTAGCCCGCGGATTAAATTTCGTAAATAAGATACCCCTAATTTTCACGTTCGGGTTGCAATACTTCTGAACACTGGTAACTGTCTCGTTGAGTTGCGATATTCCTACGGTCGCAAAAATTCCTGCTGTCGTTGGAATCAAAATATCCGTAGCGCAAGTAAAGGCATTCACCGTCAGCACACCCAAAGAAGGCGGCGTGTCAATCACTATAAAATCATAGTCGGCTGCGATCGGCGCCACGGCCTCCTTCAGCCGGTGTTCTTTTCCCGTCTGCGACAGCTCCTGCTCCGCTCCGGCCAACATAATATTTGCCGGCACAACATCGTATCCTCCTTTAGTATGCTGAACTGCCTCCTGGATACTGGCAGCTCTTTTCATGACCTCATAAATCGTCTGGACATTGTAGTTTTCTGCTCCGCAAGCCGTCGAGAAATTCCCTTGCGGATCTAAATCAATACCGAGGACTCGGTATCCCCTGGCTGCAAGGCCTGCAGCCAACGCCTGGGACGTTGTTGTTTTTCCAACGCCGCCCTTTTGATTTGCTACTGCAATAATCATTTGTTCGCCCTCCTATATGTAGTTTTGTAGATAAATATATTTATATTTTACTATATTTATAGACCATAGTCAACCGCAATAAATCGTGCATTATTGCAAACAGGCAATCAAAAATTGCGTCAATGTAAACCACACGCGGTTTACATTGACGCAATTTATCCGTACAATTTTAGTAAAAGAGTAGAGGTGATGCTAACCGATTATGATCATGATGGCATTGATAACTATGTAACCTGTAAGGTTGAAACCCGCTAATCTATAAAATTATCGGTATATAACAATGTTCATAGTGGAATAGAGCAATTCCACAGGAAAGTTTTAGATAACTACATTTATAGATAAATAGCAAAAGAGAAATGGACGAAAGCAAAATGCTCCGTCCATTTCTCTTTAAATCTTTACAAACAGCCCAACCGGGCAAACTTCTCTGAAACCTGGCGTTGAAATATACCAACATCCGGGTCCATTCTGATCTTCTCTAATCTCCAGCGTAACATCATGCCAACCGTCGGGAAATAGTGCTGCAAAACTATCGCCAGCATGTATGCCTTCTCCATTGAGTGTCAGTCGAGGGTGCTCATCAGTATCTGCCAGATCAGGGAGCTGCAACTGAGCAATGGCTTCATTTTTCATGCGCTCATAGCCTCCTTATTTCTCATCGATTAGTTCCAAGACATTTGAATTTTCCGATGATTGTCCGCGCAATCTCTCAAATAAAGGTTGATCAAAGTCTGATATGGAATTCCCTTAGTTACAGCCATCGATTTAAAGTAATCTATTGTACTGCCATCAATGTTAATCGTAATTTGCTTTTTCAAGCCGCTTGCATAAGGATTTTTTCTTGGATTCAACTCTCGAATATTATACTCGTCTCTCATACAATCACCTCAGATTCCGTCAAGATACGTTCGCTGCTCGGCTCTGGTCGCCCTTCTCGCCGAGATAATACGAACGACGTTCTCGTTGTCACGATAGCAATGGCTCACAATGCAAATTTGTTCTGTTTTAGTCTCACCGATAATGAGGAATCGATCCTCCTCATCAGAGTGGTCAGGATCATCAAACAGAATAGCGAACTCGTCGTAAAAGACCTCCCTTGCTGTCTCGAAAGATAAGCCATGCTTCTTTTTATTGATTTCGTTTTTATTGGGATCCCACTCAAACTTTATTGTCTCCATAATTATATTATACTTATATTGTAATTATTGTCAATGTCATTTCCTATATCATTTTCCCAGGTGCTGAACATCTCCCAGAACTTCATCATAATGCTTTACTATCCCACCATTTGCGGATTGTCTTGGGATCAAGTCCAGTATCCCTATGGCAGTCTGCTTTGCGCCCGTCCGGGTGCTGCTGCCGCCACTCACACACCCTTTTTTTCGCCGTACCACTACCTTTTGGTCTTCCTTCGTTTACAGCTTCTCCTAATTGTTTTTTCAGAGATTTCATAGTATTCATAACCCGAACATGATCGCTTCGTTTGCGCCAATTTCTCTTGTTGACCGGCATAGTCATGCCGGAGAGCTTGGCAATATCGTCCCTCGGAAAAGTTACATAGTCCTCATTGAACATTTCTAAAGCACACACAATATCGTCCCTCGTAAAACGATTGATGTCCTCTACGCTCATATCATCATATCGCTCGAGCAATCCAAATGCGTCCTCTCTCAGCTCATCTTCATCTATGCCACACTTTTTTGCGTATATGGCCAACGTCATAATCCCGTAAAAACGATGTCCCACACGAATCTCATCGGCAATCCGATGAAGCCACCAGTCATAGAGATCCCGTTTCACTGTCCAGCGCCCCCGGCGCTCTTTTTTTACGATACGACGCTCATACCAGTCCGGATACTTTTCCTTAGCCTCAGCCAGTGATAGGCGGCTCTTTTTCATAAGCGCCTGTATTCGCTGCTGCTCCCCATTGCTGTCTGGGATATAGTCCAGCAGCTTCTCCAGATCTACAGCATCCCCGAATCGATAAGCTACCACAGGATAATCTCGCCCCAGCTTTGAGCCAGACCCAACAACACGGAATCCCTGTAAAATGCCCTGCATCTGCGGCTCACGGATGGACGAGGTAAACCTGTTCCATATCTGCCTGGTGAGGGCATACTTCAGTTCCTTCAAAATTTTCTGATTTTGCGGATACATGGGAACCGGCTCTGTCAGCACATAATAGAGATGGAGTCCTGTTCCGCTGTTTACAATGAAGGTCGCTTTGGGAATGATATCCTTGTCCATCTGATGCAGCGTATCCCGGAGCTGCGGCATACCTACACCGTCCAAATCGAAAACGATGGCATAGAGATATCTGGCATTTCTCCCGCTACGCTGCCTACCGAAGTATGAGATAGGAGACATGATCGTAAAATCTGTATCCTGGATATCTCCCAATTCTTCCAACTCGTCCGTAATCAGATGTCTTCTGGCCTTACCGTCACCTTCGATCTCCAGCGCGACCCCATTTTCACGACTATCCTGCTTTCTTGGGACGGTCAGTGCAATAGCATTTCCTTTAGCATCTTCATAGTGGCCCTTCCTCTCGAACGAACCTTCAGGAAATATCTCTCTATAAAACTCAAACGGCTCCACCGGCTCCAAATACTGCCGGAGATGGTCGTTCTTTTCCCTATAAAGCGCCCGCTGCCGCTCCAGAGCGGTCTGCTGATCTATCGTCACAAAAACACCTCCAGTCCAGAAAAGAAAAAGAAGCAAAAAGAAAAGTCCGCAACGCGGAGACCGCCTGCGGGCGGGAAGGGGGAAAAGGGGAGCCAAAGAGCGCCCCCTTCGGGGGCTTAAAGAGAAAGTCACCTCCCCTTTTCCCCCTCGCTCCAGGGCATGGAAATGATGGAAAACCCGTTGGGTTTACCACATTCCCACACCCTTCCGCACACCCCCAATTCCCCACCGACTTTCTCCATTTTCAAGAGAAAAAAGTACATGATAGCTCCCCTGCAAAACCCTTAAAGGGGGGCATATATTATCAATGAGTTATTTCCCTATTTTTACCTGTAATTATAGCCTGTCCGACAACCGATTGCAAGGCCCTTCGGACAGGCTATTTTATCAAATCTGAAATGTCTCTGTGCGCACTAATTTCGTCCTGCTCTCATATCTAAAGGGACAGCAGCCAGCGGCTTCGTATGCAGGAATATCATCTCCCAAAAGCCGGTCCTGTAGTTTGCCTTTAACCGGCGCTCCAGCATCACGTTATAATTGCGATACTCTTCTCTCCAGTCCTTGTCGTAGATCATATTGGCATAGCCTTTTGGATAGTTTTCAGTGATGCCGATTTTTTCAATCAGCCAGTTCCCATCCTCGTCATCCTGAAACAGTTCCTGTATCAGATGTCTAACCTCTTCCACGCAAAAATCCACGGCATACGGCGTCTCCAGCACCGTTTCCCATAGCATCACTGCACGCCAGCGCCCATTTCCATCTTTGTAGCGGTGCTCCTTCTCCATCGATGACACCACAACATACCCGGTATGTTCCTTCTTCGGCTTCAACTTCCGATCAGCGTTGGCTCGTTCCCGTGCGATCCGCAGCAAATTAGCATTCAGCCCTCGCTGCAGCGCACTTTCCTTTTGTTCTGCTGCCAATGCCTTTTCCAGATATTCTATATCTTTCGCTGCATCACACTCCGTAGATTCTATTCTTCTTTGAGCGTCAATCTGTACTCGACGAATCTCTTTATCTGCATCGTACTTTGTATTCCTGACCTCCTGTTCTGCACCGGAGATCTGTTGCAGCAATCTATCATATTCGCCTTCCGTCAAAATCACATGGGTACATTCCGGGTCAGCGCGGCCACCACTTGTCGGCTTATATCCAAATGCAGTTTTCTTTACAAACTCGCCCACGGCAGCGCACCTCCTTACAGGCCCCGAATATAGTTATCCGCTACGACGCTGATTCGGTTATGCCCCAGCGCCTTGCTGCAGATCAGCATGGCAGCCTTGTCCAGCTTCTTCCCCGCTTCATCTTTTCGGCAAGTATAAACCTCGCTTTGATATCGCCGCCCGGTGCCACGGTTTACCCGGTCATAAGGAATGTCCTCTATCGCCCTGGCATGAGCCTTGTAGATCGCCGTGGCATACTCCGCACGATAACCGTGGATGTCGGCGCAATTATGGACGTGCTGCCACACCTTCTCCTCTGGCGGTGTATCAGTTATCCGTTCAATGATCTGCCCTGCATTTTTGCCTATAATCGGGCTTAAACGCTCTCGTCCGCCCTTTCCGTTGCGGACATGGATAAACCACTCCTCTGAGAACAAACGTGCGTCCTGGAGCATTTCAAGGCGCTTTGTGACGCTCGGTGCTCGCTGCTCCTCCGGGATCTTCTGCAGTTCGGAGATCTCCGCCTCAATTTGCGCCCTGGACACCAGATCCTTCCCCCGCAACTCCTGCAGTTCCTTTCGCCGCAGACCGGTTCCTCTGCAAAATTTTATCAGTTCATCGTTATTAGTCTTGGAGAAGTGCTTGTCTCGCACCCGATCCCCCCGGCTCCGTTTAATCTCCTCACGTTTTCGCTTGGGCGGATTAAAGTAATTCTCGTCATCCGGGGAAATCCCGTAGAGCTTTCCCAGCGCTTTCGCTTCAAGCTGCACCGTCCACGCTGAAAGCCCCTGATCCACTCTGGTCTGAAGCCACTCATTGGCATACTTCTTTGCACTCTTCAGCGTGGTACACTCCGGATGCTTCTCCTTGATGTACTTGATAAAATATTTGGTATGTTTCCAGTAGCTCTTATAGGTGTTGAACGCAAATATTTTATCTTTCTCTGTGCCATTGGCTACCGCCTCTTTTTTGCTCTCGCCAAAGGCCTGCATCCCGGTAAGCCGGTCATAGGCTTGCTGGTGCAGATCCTTGAAGTACGCTTTATTTCTACGCCCCATTCCGACTTCCTTTCGTGCATCTATTTTTGTATAAATCTATATTTCTATAAAACTACATAACTATTTTCTTAGTTTTATAGACTTCTACATTTCTCGTTCAAGCTAAGCCGCCTCATGCCAGCTCCATTCGGAGACTCGACAATCGGCAAAATACACTTTTTAACGTCTTATGTATGACGGGTTTGGGATTGCTCCCTACACTTTTTTTAATCTGCTTATGTGTGCAGCTCTGTTTTATTGAGATCTACGGCAGTTCAGATTCTGTCGGCTTCTTTGTAGAGGAAGCAGCTCTCCGGAAGATCTACAGTATTCCAGCTACTATCAGAAGATGGATAGGGACAGATACGTTTTACTTACCGACACTTTCAAAAGGATTACTCATGCCGGGTCCATGATGCGCTTTCCAGTTCACAAAGGTTACTACGGCAAGCCCACGCATCACACAGGTGTATCGTACCTGAAGCGGCTTCTGATTAGCAAATTGCTAAACCCCCAGCCGGCATATCTGCCAGCCAAGACGCTCTGGGCCTAATTACTATTTACCCTCGCCCAGACGAGCTTCGTTCTTCACTTCTGCTGCCAATCACACACCACTCGCAGCCGCCATCTATGCCCCCTTTCTTTTAAGGCTCCGCTTCAGATTCATCGTCTACCGCAGCCTTTTCCTATTTAAGAACATTTTACCATACGTTGCGGAGGCTGTCAACATAACTGCAAATATAACCGTATAACGGTTTACCCGTTCACGCTCCTAAAGGGCACAAACGGGTAAACCGTTAGTGAAAAAAGAAGCCGAGATAACTATATAGCTATCTCGGCTTCTCCTTCTCTACGAATATTGATCCTTAGATTAACCTTTCATCGCTTCCATTTCTGCAATCGTCAAATTATTACGCTCTCTAAGGAAAGAACCAATCTCATTTCCCTGAAAATCATATAAGGGGATGTAATAGGAATCGGGCTGAGTTTTCTGCCATTCAAGAGCGTCCTGCGGTGTTTCAAATTTTGGGTGACTCAAATCACTGGTTCGGACATATCCCTCCTGGTCATTCGTCCCAATCGCAGCCTGTAAATCCGGCATTTCCCCTACTACCTCTGCCATCAAAGCAGTTCCATAAGTTTCGCCACGAACATTCTTAGGGAAATTTCCGTTAATAAGCGACGTCTGCTCAACAGACAACACGGATCCTGCTCTTTCACCAAGATTCACCATTTCTTTGGCTTCTTCCAAGCTATATCCGGTTACATCCATCGCGCACCCAATTTCGAACTCGCCAATAACCTCTTCCTGAAGATCATACAGCGGCACCGTATATGTCTCCAGCCGATCCTGCATATAGGACACTGCCTCACTCGGATTCTCGATCTCCGGCTTTTTTACATCTTCATATTTTACATAGCCTGCCTGACCATCAGTGCCAACCGCCGAAATTAGATCTGGCTCATGCCCAACGATTTCAGAAAGAAGCGCAGATCCATACGTCTTGCCTTTATCGCTTACGGGATAGTTCCCATCATCGAGTTGATACGCAAGGGCTCTGGCCGCTCCGACGATTTCTGTCTTATTCAGCGTATCCGAAACGAAATGATCTCCGTTATAAAGATCAACTTCTCCCCAACTATATGCTCCAGACGGAGAAGACTTGGCGGTGCTTATGGATGCCACCTGGAAATAGTAGCTTGAAGTATTATACATCATACCAGTGTCCTTCAAAAGGGTTCCAGAAGCACTGTAAAGACGCCCATTTGCTCCCATGTTTCCAGCAGCTACATTCCCGCCGTTCATGGTCTCAACCCAAGTAGCTGCCCGATACCGGCTACCACCATCAGCATACAAGGCAGAATACGCCGTATATGAGCAGTTTCCAGTCCCGTAATATCTCGAGATGGAGGAATCATATTCAACAGCGTTTGCTGTTACAGCAAGTGCCATGCACATCACGGTGGCTAACATCAAACTTAAAACCCGCTTTTTCATGTTTTTACTCCTTTCAGGTCTCTTGAAATAGTACGTGTTACCAGTTAATTTTGCCGCTCCCTTGCCTCCCCTCAGTATCTCACAACTCCAGTCACCTTAACCGATTTGCTCGAATTGTTCCTAATCGCCAGCGTATAATCCCCGTTTTCCGGAATCTCAATCGTCTTGTCAATGCTGCCTGTTGTCACATTGATATAGTGAAACTTCTCATTTGAGTCAACTAATCCGAAGTCCAAGCTGGCATTTTCCGGAGAATAGTTCGCGCGAATCCATACCGTTTCACCAGCCGACATTGTGAAACTTGTATCCGCTACCACCGTGCCATTTGCCTCTATAGTCCAGTCTAAGTTTCCTGTTGCCCGTGTGATGGCCGTTCCCGTCGTTTCAAAGGAATATGAAACGACATTTGATTCGTCAACAGCGCCGGTGCCGGTACACAGGCATCCAATCATCACCGCTCCGGTCAGTACCATACACAAAAGTCTGCGCATTTCTTTCACCTCCCTTTGCCAAAGCCCTCTATCGGCACAGATTTGGCCCCAGCAAGATCAATGTCTTCGCATTCCATTTCGCTAAAAGTCATGACACCCGTTTTTTCTTGGGCCGTTCTCCTGTGTGCCAATACCGCTGTGGTGAGCAAGATTGCCAAGAGCACAATCACCATGACTATGGCCTTGTATCTTCTGGCCTTTCCCTGTCCCTTGCCCTCTTCTTTTGCCTGCTCCTCTGCCGGAAGCTTCTCTGGCGCCGCCGCAGGCTCCGCCTCTGCCGTGTCATCCAGCAGCGTTTCCAGCGGGATATTAAATAACCGGCTCAGGCTCTGCAGGTTCTCTGTCGATGGCCTCGACGTTCCTGCTTCCCATCCAGATATGGCCTGCCTGGACACAAACAGCCTTTCGGCCAGTTCTAACTGTGTTAGTCCCTGCTTCTTCCTTAATTCTTTTAGCTTTTGAGACAGTTCCACTCTTTTACCTCCAAATTAAACAAATGCCCATCAAATGTAAACCGCACACGGTTTACATTTAGGTAAATATTGCTTGCCTTCCGCATTTTTTCACACAATTTCTATCAAAGATACTCCACAAGTCCTTTACGCAAAGCATCATTAATAGACTCAGTCAGATTCTTTCCTTCCTCCAGCGCCATCCTACGCAGCGCTTTATCAATATCCCGATCCAGATAATAGGCCCGCTGCACCCGGTCACTATTTTTCTTTCCATTTTTTTCTTCAGCAGCAACAGCATTCTCGCTCTGGCGTCCTGCTCCGATGATAGATTTAAACGCAGCCTCTCGATCAAACTTTGCTTTCTCTGCCATTATTCATTTACCTCTTTCAAAAATTCTTCAATAAATGCTTTATAGTCTTCTGCCACCGTAGACTTGTTGGCATAGTCAAAAATATCCTGGCTGTTCGCCTGGGCCTCCTCTACCACTACAGCAGATCGAATGTATGTTTTGTAGATCGGTGCGGAAATGTATTCGCCAAGCTGCTCCGCCAGTTCCTTCATCTGCCGGCTGATATTTGCCCGCGGATTAAATCTTGTAAACAAAATTCCTCTCACTTTTACAGCCGGATTGCAATACTTCTGAACGCTGGTGACGGTCTCGTTGAGCTGGGAGATCCCGGCGGTCGCAAAAATTCCCGCCGTTGTCGGAATCAGAATATCGGTGGCACAGGTGAAGGCGTTCACCGTCAGCACACCCAGAGAAGGCGGTGTGTCAATCACGATAAAATCATAGTCACTGGCCACCGGCGCCACGGCCTCCTTCAGCCGGTGTTCCTTGCCGGTCTGGGAGAGCTCCTGTTCTGCGCCAGCCAGCATAATATTAGCTGGTACAACGTCATAGCCGCCCTTCGTGTGCTGAATGGCGTCCTGGATGCTGGCCGCCCGCTTCATAACCTCATAAATCGTCTGGACATTATAGTTCTCTGCTCCGCAGGCCGTAGAGAAATTTCCCTGCGGATCAAGGTCAATCCCCAGAACCCTGTACCCCTTCGCTGCCAGTCCTGCAGCCAATGCCTGGGACGTGGTTGTTTTGCCGACACCGCCCTTTTGATTTGCTACTGCACAATTGATACCTTTCTGATAGCAGTCCCGTTTTTCGGTAGCTTTCTTCTCTCCTTTTTACGGGACCTGTATTTTTCTGTTGGCTGCAAAAAAACAGCTTTCTTTTTTGTATTTATTATACGAGGAGGTTCTATCATGAACAGAGAAAGACTTGGGCAAATCAGGCTGCCCGCCCCGGAGGACTTCGATCCTCACCCCCGTCTGCTGCTCAATGGACGCGGCATTCACGCCGGTGAGACCTTCCATGCGCTCTTTCCGGATGGATGGCGGGAGATCACCATAGAAATGAGCTGGGAACCGGATGGGCCCGGCTGCTGGTACATCTCCACCCCCGGGTTTACCCACATCTGTCCCATCGGTCTGTTCGTAAAGGAATAGGCCGAGACACAACATCTATAAAATACGCCGCGAATAAATACTATATATTGTGTTTTTTGCTTGACACGAGCTATATCCTGTGGTACAATGCCCCTGTAAATGAGTTTTGCGCAATTTCCCTTATCGGGGCATGGACTTAGATCCGTGTGTGGAGCGATCCACCTGCGCACGCTGTCAGGTTTGTACGCAAGTGTCAGTAGGACGACTGTACCCTTATTGGGTATCTGCCGCTTTACTGGCACTTTTTATATATAAGTATTGCCCTCGCGGCAGAAAGGAGTTGTATGGCAGAAGTCCATGTTTTCGGTC
>ERZ827450.2047-NODE-2047-length-17978-cov-3.593595_pt1 | contig 17978 bp, 19 predicted proteins | sample MGYA00519773_ERZ827450 | MGnify/ENA primary metagenome ERZ827450 (study PRJEB31778, sample SAMEA3449306) | human gut metagenome | biome: human gut; feature: human-associated habitat; material: faeces | place: United Kingdom | collected 2010/2012 ...
CTATCGCCCCTCATTTCTATTTTATCTTGTTTGTACCCCTTGTACACCGATGTTTCCTATACCCTATACAAACTTTAAGGGGTGTTTTTAAACCGGGTCTTTTGAAAGTTCAAAGAAAATTCATTTTTCCAACATTCCCCTCTACCTATAACAATCTAAAATGGATTTATGGCAACCAGTTTTTTAAATTTTGTTGAACTACCTAATTTTAGAACATAGATTTTGTTTATTTTCCACTCATAAAACTAGAGGAAAGCCGTTTCACAAAAGATTTTGAAAACCCCTACACTAATAGGAATCCGCAGAGCCGTTTTGGAATACAGTTCTGAAAAAAATTATAATTTTAAATAAAAAGAAAAACGGCAAAGTTCAAAATCGAACCTTACCGTTATTCCATAAAGACACAGTATAAAACAAAATACCCACGATAAGCAGGTGGGTGTACCTGTTCATCGTGGACATATTGCTATTTTAACGTTGTGTAACCGTTATTGATGTTCCTACACGGGCAACCTTGACACATCCGTGTCAGGACGATTCACTGAACGATCTCTTCATCTTCTCCTTCACTTCATCCGGCACATCGATCAATCCGAACCGATAGAACATGCCATAAATGTAAGTCACTCCCCGGATATCGCCCAGAGCTTTCGGGCGGTCTACCACTTCTCCTTTAATATTCTTCAGTGCCAAAATTATAGAACTCCACGCTAGACTTTTACTCTTCTCCCGGCGGTCGATCCACAGCTCTTTCGTGTACTCGCCGTTCCTACCTTTTTTTATTTCGTAAGAGAATGGCAACCCGGAGTAGGTTTTGAATTTTATCCCGGCATAGGCCAGAACCACACCCCAGAGGTTTTCTTCTGTCGGATGAGCCCTCCACAGCTTCATTGCTCTGTATCTTCTCTGCCGCTCTGCTCCGACACTGATCTTTTCTTTCTCTGTACTTGGGAAGTACACGCCTTTTTTATAAGGCAGGTACGAAGTGACGGAGGCTTTGGAGAGTTTCAGGGTGTTTGCAGTTGAGAGTATGGAGGTTTTATAGTCCTGTGTTTCTCTGTATTCTTCAAAAGTGTTTTTTACTTTTTCCGCCACTTCTGATTCATACACACCTGCCGTGATGAGCAGCTTCCGTACCTTGATGGGGTTTAGAGCCAGAGCATCGCCGATGGCCTGCAAGGACATCTCAGAATTATAAAGCGCCACAGCCGCATCCATCTGCTCTTTCAAATTCTTTCCGGCATCGTACTCCGGCTTCAGCTTCTTCCGACCGCCGCCGGGTTTTCTTGTTTTCTTCATTTTACTCATGCAGCTCCAGCGGCAGACCATCCGGGTCGTGGAAGAAAGTCATCTTCTTGCCGGTGTAATCATCCATGCGGATTGGTTCACATTCAATCCCTACCTCCGCCAGCTCATTCACCGTCTGCTCCACGCTCTCCACACAAAATGCAAGGTGACGCAGCCCACAGGCCTCCGGGCGGTTCGCACGCTTCGGCGGGTTTTCTTCTGCAAAAATCTCCAGCTCTGTGTGCTCATTGACACGAAGATCTAGCTTCCAGTCCTTACGCTCTGGACGGTAGTTTTCCCTGATGACAGAGAATCCAAGCTTGTTCACATAAAAATCCTTAGCAACTTCGTAGTCAGATACGATGATTGCAATATGATGTATTTTTGATAAGTTCATTTTCTCACGCTCCACTTCTTTAAATTTTGTTCTTCTTTTATTTTCGTTATAAACTATACGGCAACCTTCAAAAAATACCGTGTGAACTCCTGAAGTTCAGTTTGTCCACACGGCATTTCTTTTTTTCTTGGGTTCTTGTTTATTTCAGCTTTTCAAGGATCTCATCAGCACTCATGCCGCCGGCCAGCAGCTTCTTAACCACAGCCTCGGCTTCTGCCTTCTTTGCTTCTTCTGCGGCCTTAGCATCTGCCTTTGCCTTCTTCGATTCCAGCGTTGCCACTTCTTTTTCGGCCTTCTTCAGAGCATTCTTCTTCTCTTTCAGATCAGCTTTTAAAGTATCAATGTTTGTGGTGATGGATGCGATCTCTGCAGTCAGGGAAACGATAGATTCCTGCTTCTCTGCGATCTGGGATGCGTAATCTTTGGTGGTATTGGTTTTGGGACGGTTCTTGCTGCCTTTCGTTCTTGGCATAGGTGATAACCTCTTTTCTTTTATAGTAGTTTAAGTATAGCAGTGTGTTGGGATGAGGGCAGTATAACTACCCGGCTATCGTTCATATTTCAAATTATGAAATCCTGAATCGGTCCAACCGGAGTTGCCATTGTTTTATCAAAAAGCACAATATCCTTTGCCCCCGTACAAACAGTACTTTTATACTTAATTCCTACGTATCCCTTATTTAAAAAATACTGAGCCATACACTGAAAAGGCGCATACATCAAACTTTTATCGTCTGCATCAGCCAATGGAGTAAAAATCTGCTCAGATAGTAGCTTAAGATACGTATGCAACACCCAAAGGCTTATTTCCGCTTTCATTTCATTAATTTCATTTTCAGTAGGAATAACCACTCGTCCTTTCTTCATCCTTCGCTCATAGCAACGCGAGAGATAAACTTTTCCGCTATTTTCAAGCTGAGTATTTATATCCTCATACGTCATCTCGTCAGCCAAAGTTAAATCAATTATTTTTTCATCCTTGTTAGCCGAATTGATTTCAAATAAACAAATACCAAAGCGATTTCCTGTCGATGCACGACATTCCTTTATCGTACACTGCTCAGCCAAATTTTTGTCACTAGCCCATGCTAAATACAACCATTCAACACCAACGGGGCTAAACCTGTTATCTCATTTATAAATTCTGCTTTTGGCATGAAGCGATCATATGATACCGTCTCAAGAGCTTTTAATTTTGCACCTCTAGCCAGATATCCATCAGTTTGAAAAATATCCAGTGAACGTTCCAACCGCACGCAACAATTGGCAAACAAATCATCAAACACTTTCAAAAATGTAGTCGTCATTGCTGATTCAACTTCATCATATTTAAATGTCTTATTTGCCAAAGCGGCTTGAAATTCATTCCATGTATTTTTAATTGTGATTTCGCTTTTCTTAATATCTCCGAAATCAAATAATGGAGCATTTATAATATTTTGATACGACATTTCGCATTATTTCCAATCTTATAATTTAATGTCAGCCAATCATCTTAGAATTCGAATCAATCTCTCTCGCCTTTCTTGATAAGTCTGGCTACCGGAGTAAGGTCTGTAAATGCGCTACCGATGATATTTCCACACACAGGGCACTCTATATCTTCATGTTCGCGGTTTCCTTCCCATATGGATTTATCGTCATATTCCGAAATAGAACCACATCTATCACAAGTCACTCGATGAGTCATCGTCAGACCTCCTTTGATTTTTTGTTTTTCTTTTCATCACATCTCAGCCGACCATAAGATCGTTGCCTGCTGCTCACCACGGAGAGGTGTGTGATTATAAGAGCAGCAAGAGCCACGGTCTCCCGTGGCCCCAGAGTCAGGGCACCACCTAAGACACAGTCAGTCTCATTTGCCCCAGTATATCATATTATTCTCTATTTTGACAGCCTTTCGTGAACTTTCTTTCCCACTATGTAACACAGTCCACCAAGCATACCGCCAAGCGTGTTGTACACGATGTCTGACACTTGGAATGTCCCCAGTCGAAGCAGCAACTGCAACATCTCGATGCTCACGGAGAAGATCAGGCCAAGCTTTGTGCTTTTCCATACTACACCCTTCTCAACATCAAACGTCCACATCACCATCCCGGTGAACGGCATCATCAGGATTACATTCTCGATGCACTCGGTCGTCAGCTGTCTTTCTCCGTTCACCGTTTCCCAGATGCCCCAGCCGCCCATTACATCGGACAAAGGATTCATCCACAAGTCCCGATTCAATAGCGTCCGGAACAGGATCATCGAGGTGACAAAAACAAGCAAGAATAACTTTCTAAAAAAAGAGGATACTTTGAATGCAGTAAACCATGTATGGATTGCTGCTTTCCAACCTTTTCCGGCTTCAGACGGGTAATAGGCATAAAGGTAAAAAAACAGAGCAAAAAAAGAAAGCAAGCATGAAAAGCCAAAAGGTTTATATAGAGCTGCTAGAATATTAGTAAGGATTTTTTTGGTAATAATTAAAAGCTGACTCATTTTTACTTTTCTCCTTGATTTCTTTCAGACAACAGCTCAACGCATCCTATTTTAGTCAGAAGCGGAATACTTCGACCTTTTTATAATGTTCAGGCTATTCTGATCATGTTACTTTAAGTGAGCCAACTTGCTTTTTGCCTCATTAATAATGAACTTTGTCTCCTTAGGAAAAGAAATCCATGTCACAACCATTATTTCAAAAATATAAATGAAAAATCCAGGGATAGCACTAAAACAAAATCCACATACTAAAAAAGCGCACGTCTGAATAAAAGGATACAGCTTTTCCTTGGTGTTATATTTTATCCACTTAAAATCAGGTAAACATAAAAAGTACCAGCATACAGCCGATAGCAATGTACCCACTGCAAAACTTTCCTTTACCTTATAAAGGTTATAGCATATTACATTAAACACAAATCCCACAACAATAATCGCTGTGAGTTTTATAAAATAAATACTCTGCTTTTTTTGTGCCTTATAGAGATTGACGTAAATGCTTTTTATGACAATATAAAAAATCTGTGCCGCAAAAAGCAAAAACATCACCTTAGCAGAATCGATATATTTTGTTAAATATACTTCCAAAATAAATCTAGCAGGAAATGCACAGGATACAATCAATGCGGCAAAAATCATCACATAATTTCTTGCTTTTCTTACCTTAACTTCATCTGTTGCCTTACAAAAGTAATTATATAATGTAGTTGTAACAGGTGTGACTGCGACATTCATAAAGTTCTCCATGCTAACAGCAAATGAGTACTGTGCAAATGCAAGCGTAGTCATAAGAGCTTTTACAAACCATCGATCCATACTTGTAAGTACAACTGATGACAGATTTCCAACAGTTAATAATATACCCGCTTTTATATTTTTTATCAGCTCATCAAATGAAAATGTATTTCCATCATTTTTGCTACCAATAAGTTTTCTACAGTTGAGTTCCAATACAATCCATACAATAAAATAAACCGCAACATTACTCAGCAGAAAGCAAAGAGCATTATCTGTTTTTATTAAGAAAATCCAAATCATGTTTGCAAAGAAAATCAAAATCGTATTTGCATTCATGATTTTTCCGTAAAGTGAGAACTCACCCGTTGCTTGATATAATTGTTTGAAATAGTTTGCTAAATTCAACGGAAGAATTGAAAGCGAAAAAAACACCAAAACTTCTTGCTTTGAAATTATCGCAATAATAGCACAAGCAATCATAACAACAATTTCAAACAACCTTAAAGTTGAAAGGTTTGTCCCTAAATCTTCACGCCGGAGTTCTTTAATGTTTTTTCCTCCATATTTTAGGTACATTCCATCAACAAATCCAAAGTGAAATAAACCAGCATAACTTACATATAGCTGGAATGTTTTTATTGTAGCGTAGCTTTCCACACTCAGCTCTTTCGGGAGAACAAAATTAGTTATCAGATTAAATCCTAAATTTATGAAATTGGCTATAAAAACATATGCCAATCCCTTTTTCAGTGAAGTTGACATTATATATGTATTTCCTTTCGTTATTGTTTTTACAGCGATCCAAATAAAATCCTTAGTTTTGCTTTCTGCAATTCCCTCGTGGAAAAAACGTTTTCTGTTGATTGCTTAAAAAAATAATTTTTTGCCTTTATGGACTTTGGATAACTGGCAAAAGTCTTATATTTTGAAAGCATTTCTTTTTTCATATCTTGTCCATAAAGTCTTATGATTTCATCAATCATCTTCGCTCGTGGGGAACCGTTTTGCTGGCATATCATTTGGATTTTTTTTCTTATCGAAATTCGTTTTGCTCCAATAACATTATTTCCGTGTTGTCTATACTGGATATACGCATTTTTATCTGATATGATTTTTCCACCAATTCCAAGGCAGATATAATACAACCAACAATCATGCATCGTTATTAGATCAAACTCCGGCTTTCTTTTCTGAATTTTTCTCATCAAACAATTATTGAATACCATAGTGCAACCTGGAATATAAAAGACCATCAAAGTTTGATCTATAAACTTGGTTTTATTGCAATTTCTGGTCATTTTTATATGTTCTAAATTCTCATCAACAATTTCAAGCTCACAATGATACAATGCTGGTTTGTCATCAAAGTGTTCAAGTCTTTCTATCGCTTTATAAAGTTTATCTTCTTTCCAATAATCATCTTGATCACAAAAAGCATAATAGTCGTACTTTAACGGTGCGCTATATACCAAATCCAAGAATGATTTTGCCGGTCCCATATTTGTGCTAGAGTACCAATTAAGTTTGCCGCATTTTTGGTATTCTTCCAGAATACGAATCGTACCATCTGTCGATCCATCATCTCGAACTTGTATAGTTACTTCAACATTTTTTTGAGCAAGAATGGAGTCTATCTGTTCTTTTAGATACTTTTCTCCGTTATATGTAGACATCAGTACCAAGATATTTCTCATTTATTTTCTCCCCAATAATACTCTATTATCTTATCAATCCCATCTTCTTTTTCTGGAGCGCATTTTGTCTTTTCTATTCTCTTTTTGGCAAAGTCATCAAACTTCCCTATTACTTTAGCAGGAACTCCCGCAACGATTACTCCCTCAGGTACATCCTTCGTAACAACACTTCCTGCTGCAACAATTACGTTTGGACCAATTTTAGTATTAGGCAATATTAGGCTATTTGCTCCAATCATCACATGATCAAATATCTCGATTGTTCCCATATAATAGTGTGCCTTTCCTATTTGTTCGTACTCAGGCATTTTGTTTACCATATAAGACGCAATATCATGCGTGATCAATCTAACGCCCGCCGCAATGCGGACATCATCATGCAACTTAACAAGAAAAGGCTCTGCGGGCAAATCTCTTGTATGATAATAGCAGTCCTCTCCCATTGCATAAAAAATTTGTTTTTTCTTAAGATATTTTGCTCGTTTCCAGCCACTTGAACATAACATCAGTCTAATTTTTGCCCACCGAATATCTCTACTTTTATAAATCATTTCTTTTCCCTCATGCTTTTAATTCAGAATTATAAATAATATACAGTGCTATAATTACCCATAATAATTGCGAAATATCTGCAACTGACAGCATAACTGCAACATATGATAGAAAGCAAAGGAAAAAGCCATTATTCAAGTTTTCCGCATTTTTGAATGTCGCCCTCTTCCACGAGGTTCTAAGAAGCGAGAAAAAAAGACTAAAGCACGCAAGTCCTCCTAGCAGACCTTCCTCTACAAAATATGCAACATATCCATTATCAATTGTATCTCGGACAGACCATGCACCATTTATATAATAACTTAGCTTTCCTCTTGTGTGACAACTGGCTCCAAGTCCAAATATGGCATTATGCATAAGCATCCAAGTAATGCCAGATAATTGAATCATTCTGGATTCAAGTCCTGTTGATGAATTTCCTCCAAAATTTTCAATTGTCTCACTGCTATCTCCAAATGCAATCATTACAGATTTAATAATATTTGAAAACTGCTGCGCAACTGTCGGTACAACAAAAGAAACCACAACAGCGACACATGCAATCGCACAGACCGCAGTTAAAATTCTGTTTCTCGTTTTTTTATCCGCAATTATAACATATATCAAAAAGAGTGCCAGCAATACAACGATTGTTCCTCGTGACTCAGTCAAAAACGCCGCAATAACATTTAAACCGAGAACACAGCTATTCCACGCATTTTTTTCATTTTGCCAAACATACAATGCAAGCGGAATAATAAGTGCGCAATACATTGCATAATATACCGGATGTCCGAAAGTTGCCTCTGCACGAATAATACCCATTCTTACAGTAGATACCATCAGTACATTTCTGGACACTGTATTCAAATTGTAAAACAAGTTAGACCCAATCAGCACATTGATAATGCTTATAATTGCTACTACGCCGCTTGCATTCACAATAGTCTTTACACACAAATGCACATCTTCTCTGCTTCGAACAACTTGACAAATCATAACAATCAGCAATAGCTGTTCCACAATCACTGTAAACTCAGTATTGATTGCCGCAGATAAACTCGGTGCATAATATCCATTTGCTAAAATTCTTGCCGCAAAATATATAAACAACGGCCAGTATAAACCTGTAACTTTCAATGGTTGTCTGATCAGATGTATTTTTTTATTATGAAAACACACACACAGCATCAGAATCAGTAACAAAATTCTGCTGGCCTTGAGTAATGGAAGCCCGCCGCCCAATTCGATAGCAAAATAATCAGGCAATACTGGATAAAACGCCATGAAAAACAAAATAAATTTTTTGTTTCCTTTCAGTGCAACCAATAGTGCAACCACTATAAAAAATACTAAAAACAGCATTGCTTTATTTCTCCATATTACATTCTTTCCATCCCATATTTTTACTTGTTTTTAATTTTACCAGCCATCTTCTTAATATTTCTCTTCAACCCTTTTGGAAGCATTCCGGAAACCGTATATTTCAAGATATCCTTCTTATAGTTTTTATGGAAATAGCGGTCAACCGCTTCATAGCCTTCTTTTTGGTACAATTCCAGAATCTGCTCACGTTTCGGGCTGTACTTGCTGGGCGAATGTAGCTGGTCGTTATGCCGTGCAACTTTCTCAAAGTCTGAGGTCATCAGGACGAACTGACTTTCACACTGCTCCAATGCAACTTTTCCTTGATTAGTATTGACTAAAATGCAGGAAACGCCCTTCCCGTTAGAAAGTCCCTGCTTTTCATCATAAGACGGGTATTCTTCATGAAATCCCCAAAAATCACCCAAAGTCAAATCTCCAACGCGCTTCTCTGAAGCAAAGGGACAGGAATAGCAGTTCTTGCGATATATATACGATTTAGAGAAGAAATGGATATATGCGGTAAGGCCGCCTATCAACACTTTCTCCTTGTTTTCACCCGTCATATCTTTATAGACACTCCGGGTAATCATACCCTGGCCTTTGCTCTTATCCCGGAAATAAAACTCGGTGATTGTTCCACCCAGTTTCTTCCCGTAGTCTTCCATAAAGCTCTGGAAAAATCGTTTGCTTGGAACTCCATGACAAATAATGTCCACTGTGAGCAGATTTTCATAATCTTTTTTCAGATACTGCTTTAAGCCTGCAATCTGACAAGGTGTTCCAGAAAAAAGAACACTTTTTCCATCCATGCAAAATCCAACAGATCTTTTTTTGCCTGTGCATAGGTATCCCCAATCGCACTTTGCACATATTTCGACCCTTGCAGTTCAGTCAATCTTTCCACTGTATCAATGCGGAGATGCTTTGGCTCCAATTTTCCATTTTCCAGAGGAAGTGCAGCACCATATACTACACCACCTTTTTTCAACACATTCTCTGCAAGGACAGCAAATGCTCCGCCCGATGCAGACTTTCGCAACAAATTGTCATCGTTCGATGCAGCCGCATAGACCGCTTCGGACTTCTGCATCATAGGCTGCATTTGATAGCCGCAAGCCTTTTTGCAGGCACCGCATCCAATACACAAATTTTGATCGATTTCTGGATAAACAAAACCGACTTCATCTTCCGCCATTCGAATCGCATTCTTGGGACAAACGTTCATACACGCCCCGCAGCCGCAGCAATCCTTTTTATCGTCAAATAAAACGATCGAACTCATGATTTATCTCCTGTAAGGAAGTCATCTGCTTCCTGAATCTTCTGTGCAATATAGTTTCGAGTTTCTGTATAATCCATTGGCGTATCCAACAGCGGGATAAAATCATCTTCGCATCCCACCTCCAAAAGTCGAGAGGCAATCTTCATATCGGATAACAGCGAACGAATCTTATTGATTCGGTTTTTCTCTGTTGGATAACACAAAACCGATTTGTTGTACTTAATAGAAAAAACTGTCCCATGAAATGTTCCAGTAATAACTTTTTCTGCATTCCGAAACAAATCGACCCACTCATATGGGGTCAGGTCAATAAATCCTTCATCGTAGAATGTCTTGTAATCGCCCGCACCAATGATTTTCAAATCATTCTTCTTTGCATATTCCTGCAGCTGTTTCACCATCGGTTCTGTTAATTTGCAGTCATAAATCAGAATATAGCGGTACGGCTTCGGCTTGATATTTTCCCTTTCAATATCCGTATCAAAATTATAGAGAAAAGTCGGATCAAGCATTTTCTCAGCTTTTCTTCCGCAGGCTCTCTCAACAAATTTTAAAGATTCCACATCACGACCAGATATCCGGTCAAGGTGTTTCAAGCCCGAAAGGACATCCTCCGGCACAGCGGTTTCTTCGGTTACTGCGCCAACACTCGGTGCATAAGCAATTGTCCGCTGATTTTCAAGTCCCGTACCAAATTTCAAAGGATGGTACCCAGATCCACACAGATTCCAAATTTCATCACTGCCAAGAACGATAAGATCCAATTTCAAATCGATTATCTCCTTGGCAGTCTTTACCGAGCGAGTCCTCGGAATACTGCGTTCATATTTTGTGAATGTTCTTAACTGTCGGATTTTTTCCACATAGGTAGAAAGCGTATCAACTCCCGGACGAAAGTGAAGAATATGGATGATATTTCTTCTCCAGTGCTTTTGATTTACATAATTGATGACCGTCACTTCTGCTTCAGGATATAGTCTTTGAAGCGTTTCATACATTCCCTTCATCTGAAGGAATGCGCCATAATTTTTTACATAATGATGTGTTAAAATTCCGATTTTCATTGTTTTGCCATTCCTATCGCATCCTTCAAATATTGTTTGCTGCTTTGACGTTTCTCATTGATCACTCGATAAACAGCATCATAATTGATTTCGTTCTTCATGCTTTCCAGATCAAATTCAAACTTGGAATCCATTTTTCGGTTTTGGATTCCAAGTTCCTCCAAGAGTGCCGTAACTTTTTTAATCCTGCTTTCATTCGTCAAATAGACCTTAAACTGCCGACGGTTCAAAATGGAAAAAACTGCCCCATGAAAAGTTCCGGTAAAAACAAATTCTGCATTGCGGAACATTTCCACCCACTCAAACGGCATAAGGTTCACTGTGATTTCCGAATACCTTTTATCGCATTCCCCTGCACCATAAACTGCCAGACCATGCTCTTTTGCATAAGAAAAAATCTGATTCAATATATTATGCGGCAGGTTTTCACAATAATAAAAAAGGATATATGGCTTTTTCTTCGCTGCCAATTCGGCACGAGGAAATTCCGCTAGAAATGTTGGGTCAAGCACTCTCTCCGGAGCCGTTCCCGTTATATTGCACACGAGCTGCTCTGTCAGATCATCTCGTGCCGATATTTTCTTAAACTTCTTGATTCCGCGAATCACATACTCCGGGACGCATTCATCTGCTGCCGTCTTTCCCACACTTGGCGCATAGGCAATCAAATTTTTGCAAGTGAGTCCTTCGCCAAATTTGAGCGCAGCATTTCCTTTTGTGTCCTTATAATTCCAGACCTCATCACTACCAACAATAATGCACTCAAAGTCCAATGCATTGATCTGTTTTGCATTAAAGCACCGCTTGGAAAGAATCATTTCCTGATTTCTAGCTTTTGCGAATGTCCGTGGAAGCTTGATTTTCTCCATCCAATCTTTAAAAGACTCTCTGTTTTTATAAAACCGGAACCATCCACCTGCATTGATGATAAAATGCTTCAGATTAACATAATCTATGATCTGCACTTCATCGTTCGGAAATAATTCTGCGATTGCTTCCCGTAATGCCCACGCCTGTAGAAATGCTCCGTAATTATTGATGTATTGATGTGTTAAAATTCCTATTTTCATTCCACTTCTCCAGCCAGCTGTAAATATCGCTCCTGCAATTTCTTTGCCTCAATTTCAATATTGTAGTGATGTTCCGTTATCAACTTTGTGTTATCATTGCGTACATTCTGCTGTAAGGCATTACATATTTCAGTTGCCCAAGTCGAGATTTCTTCTGTAAGCGGGATGAATTTTGCACGATCTGACAAACCAATCTCGCGTGTTACAGCGGAAGAAAAAATGCATGGCAGGTCTGCCGCCTGAGCCTCAACGCCAACAACAGGGAGTCCTTCCCATACCGATGGCAGTACAAAGCAGTCAAATGCCTGATACCATTCGTTCGCATTACCTACATTTCCGACAAACGTCACTCGATCTTTTATTCCAAGATTGCTTGCTTTCTCTTTCATGGCATCCATCAGCTCACCGTCACCCAGCAGCACAAGATGTGCTAACGAATCCCTTTTTGAAACCTCAGCAAAAACATCCAGTAAGAATGTGTGATTCTTCTGAGACATAAAGCGTCCGACATGACCAACGATATGTTTGTTTTCCAAATGATTGTCATGTCGGATTCTATTTCTTATCGTTGAGTCGAAAACGAACCGATTCACCTCGATTGCATTGGGAATCAATTCATAATCGTTTCTTTCTACAACTTTTTCTCCGAAATAGCATCTGGCTGCTTCGATTCCACAAGAAAAATGTTGGTTCATATTGGACGGCAACAACGCTTTGCAAACAAGTTTGATTGGTAGCTTCCAGTCTCTCGTAATGCTTGCGCCATGTGCATGAAAAATACGCACCGGAATGTGATTGACTTTTGCAGCATGAAGTGCGTATACTCCAAGAGCTCCGTTGTGCGCTTCTACAATTTTGTATTCCGGATTCTCCTCAAAAATCTTCTTCATACATTTCAGATACGAAGGATACTTTGCAGGATTTAAGCCAGGTGTGTGATAGATGTTACCGCCCATTTCCTTTATTTCGGCATCATATGCACCGGGCTTTTTCTTATTGCATAAAAAGTCAAATTGTATTTTCGATCTGTCAATATGGCGATAATAATTCATCAGCATTGTTTCGATGCCGGCACGATCCATATTGCTGACAGAATGAAGGATTCTTATCATTTTTCTTCTCCTATAGATTCTTTGCTTGCAATACAGATTTCCGCATTGCCACTATTTCTGGTTATTGTTCCCGCCCTGCGTTCGTATGATAAAGTCATAGTCGTTTCCGAGTCTTAATGATTACCGAGGTGCTATATCATAATGCAGGGTGTGATACTTAAAAAGGCTGATGATAACATCATCTGCTCTATACAAATTCAGGTAGTGATACTGAAAAGAGGTGTCATGCAGTTTGGAAAGTATATGTTTTAGCGTATCATCGCTATTTTTAAGGCATTTTCGCTATGTACATCTCACTACCTGCGTTCTGTTAGAGGAGATTATTTATTATTAATACTCTCATCGGCTCTTCTCCCCATACAATGCAAGTGTCTTATCCACCACTTCATCCCAGTTGTATTTTGCACAGATAAAGTCGGCTGCTTGATTCTTCATTTTCATAACCATTTCAGGATGGTCACAGGCATCTTGCAATTTTTCTTGTAAATCCTCTACATTCGTCTTTTGGAAAATTAACGCCTTATCTTCCACAACCTCTGCGCACTCTGGAATATCGGAAACCAGACAGCAATTGCCATAGCTCATTGCCTCCAGAAGACTTAATGGCATTCCTTCCAGATCAGACGGCAGCGTGTAGATGTAAGCGTTGCTGTACAGTTCATCCAGCATTGCTCCCTGCACAAACCCAGTAAAGAGAATCCGATCGTCACCCTTCGCCAGTTCTTTCAATTCCTTCATAAAGGAATCTGTATCACTGGAACCGCCTGCGATGACCAGCTTTTTATCTGTCTTGACATTCTTAAATGCTTCAACCAAATATCGAATGCCCTTTTCCGGCACCAGACGACCGAGGAATAATATGTAGGAATCTTTTTTCAGCCCGAACTTATCTGTAATCAGATTTGCTTCCCGAGTCTGCGGTCTATTCACTCCATTGGGGATAAAGTGTGTCTTTCTGCCATAGGTTTCCTTGAAATAATCCTGCACGCCTTTGCTCAGAACAATGACCTCGTCCGCATATTTCACAGCATTTTTTTCGCCTTGGTGAATAAACTTAGAACCAAGTCCCGATTGCCATTTCTCGCGCTGCCAGTCGATGCCATGGATGGTAACCACCACCCTTTTGCCGAACATCTTGGGCAGCCATGAGAAGAAAGCCGGTCCCTCTGCGTGGATGTGCACCACATCATATTTTCCAAATGCACTATACAGAGCCGCAAAAAAGGATGATGTTACCGCCGCAAGTCCTCTTCGATTGATTGTGGGAACCGTTTTCTGATGAATACCTTTATATTCAATTGTGGCATCATCGTACTCTGCACCACTCACATGATGGCCTGCTCTGTTGTAGCAGGTCACGTCACAACCATTCTGTGCCATTCGGGTGCAGAGCTCTTTGACAACGATCTCTACTCCGCCTTCTCTTGATAATCGCTTCTGTCCGAACATTGCAATCGCAAGTTTCTTACTCATAAATCTTTCCCACAATCCCACTCAATTTCTTCATCAATATCTCGGCCAACACAAAGAGCGGATAGGCTCGTACACCTGTCCGCTGGCTGTCACCCCACCCTCATGGTCGAGATTTCTTCCTGCGCGGCATTTCTGCCACCCAAAAAGATCAGTCGTTCATTCTTCGGGTAAGAAAATATGAACTTCGGGTTGCGGAGCCTTTCATTCTCTGCCGTACCCTTGTCCCTATTATGACAGCCGCGTATTATTTCACACTCCCCATGGACGGTAACTACAACTCTTTTACCAAACATCTTCGGCAGCCATGTAAAGAAGACCGGCCCCTCTGCATCGGGTACGCAACAACAGTTTTACGAAGTAGGTGATAAACTCATGGATTCTCATTGTTTTCTCTTGTTTTTCGCCATCTCCTCAAAACTTCTGAAAAAGCTGTGCCAATTTTGTGCCGCAGGGGCCAAAAGTTCGGCGTTTTAGTTCATATATAGTTCATATAACTGTAAAACACGACCGGTTTTAGTGCCCCATATAGTGTGCAAAACAGGTTCTTTTTGATGATGCTACGTCAGTATGGTTTATCGGCCACACATTTCCCTCTTCCTTATCTCCAACAGCACTCCGGTCAAAATCACCAGCGAGCAAAGCAGGGTCAGCCACCAGTTTTCGGTAAAGCCGGCGATCAGTTAGCCAACAGCACACACGGCAATGACCACAAAGGCGTACTGCATTTGGGTTTGCACATGGTTGATATGGTTGGACTGGGCACCGGAGCTGGACATGATGGTAGTATCAGAAATAGGCGAAATATGGTCACCGCAGACAGCACCAGCCAGGACAGCCGCTACAGAAATGATCATCATGGTCGGGTCCAGTTCAGCAAACATGTTGACCACGATGGGCACAAAAATAGCAAAGGTGCCCCAGCTGGTGCCGGAAGAAAAGGCAATAAAAATTGCAATGCAGAAGATGACCAGCGGCACAAAGTTCATCAGGCTGGAATTCAGATTGATGGCCGAACGTACAAAGGTACCGATACCCAGGGCGTCCGTCATACCTTTCAGAGTCCAGGCCAGCACTAAAATCAGGATGGCGGGCATCATAAGCTTGCCACCTTCGGGAACGGAATTCATAAAATCCTTGAAGCCGATGATACGGCGCGGCAGATACAGAAGCAGCAGGAATCCCACTGTGACCAAACCGGCAAACACCAACGCTTCCGAAGAAGAACAGTTGGCAAAGTCCTCCACCAGATTCTGGCCGCCGTTCAGGTGGCCGGTCCAGATCATAGCTGCGATTGCCGTTGCAATCATGACGACCATGGGCGCAATCAGATCGATGACCTTGCCTTTGGCGTATTTGCCGCCCTCGGTCGGGTCTTTTGTTTCCTGGTTCTGGAACTCTTCCCCGCCGGAGGTGAACAGATCACCTTTGGCCGCGTTCTCTTCATGCTTTTTCATCAGGCCGAAATCGAAGCCTACAATGGAGGTGAAGAACACCATATACAAGGTTAAAATTGCATAGAGGTTGAACGGAATGGTTTTAACGAACATCTCAAAACCGGACATGGAGCTGCCCGCCGGAACGTAAGAGTTGACGGCTGCCGCCCAGGAAGAAATCGGCGCAATAATGCAGACTGGCGCGGCGGTTGCATCAATGATATACGCCAGCTTGGCGCGGGAAACCTTGTACTTATCTGTGACAGGGCGCATGACAGAGCCAACCGTCAGGCAGTTGAAGTAGTCATCCACAAAAATCAGCGCACCGAGCAGAGAGGTCGTTACCAAAGCGGAGCGCTTACTTTTCAGGTGGCTGGAGGCCCACTCACCGTAAGCGCGGGTGCCGCCGGATTCCTGCATGAGCATAACGATCATGCCCAAAAGGATCATGAACATCAGAATGGAAAAATCCACACTATCGATCATTGTGTTAAACAGCGTATCAAACGCAATCCACGGGTGGAATTCTGCCGTCAACAGTGCGCCAAGGGCACACCCCGCAAACAATGACAAATACACTTCTTTGGTCAGCAGTGCCAGCGCAATCGCCACAATGGGCGGCATCAGTGACCACCATGTTCCTACAAACATCCTTAATTCTTCCTTTCCTCTTTCGATCTAATCAAAGTTATTCTAACATATTGTCCATGCCGATTCAATACGTAAAAAATAATATATCCTAGATAACGTTGTTTATTTTTCCCCCTTCTCATTCTCTTTCTTTTGACGCAAGCTGCACCCAAGAATCAGATTTTTTTGCCAGAAATCGATATTTTTTGGTGTATGCCAATACCATCTTGCTGCACTCTATGCTATAATAAAGCCAGATGCCATATAAAAATTGGCCACTACCGCCATTTTTGTCCTATTTTGTTATTTGCTATGCCCAACATCCCGGACCGGACTACAAACGTTCCCCAGAAATCCGCGTCGCAAAGTCAAAAAAGGAGGGCCCACCATGTTCGTCCAGAAAGTACCGCATATCAAGGACCAGTTTTTGACGCAGGAACGCGCCAGCATGGAGCTGGAAAGCGGTCAGATTGCCGTGGGTTGGTATACCAACGAGCAGGACAGCCAGTCTGTTGTACACTCTCACCCGTATTATGAGTTTGTACTGCCCCTGGTGGGCAGCAACGTGCGCTATTCTGTGGACGGCAACATTTATGATATAAACCTGGGGGAAATGATCATCTTCCCTGCCCGGTGCTACCATGCGGGCATGTTCAATATCACGGATAAGATTTCTGAACGTCTGATTGCCCAGATCAACGCCGAGCTATGGCAGGAAGCCCTGCTGGCCAGCGGGCTGGTTGCCCCCACATGGCTGGGGCAGCTGGTGATCCTGGATGCAGACGCCGTCACCGCATGGGATCTACGCGGCTTATTTGAGCGGATGGCCCAGACCGCTTACTTACACGGCAGCACCCAGCACATGGTGCAGCGGTGCGAGCTGGTGGAGCTTTTGCTGCTGATGGACCAGATTGTGGCCGAGCGCCGCACGGCACCGCCCAGCGCTACAAGTGCCCTGGTTGCCAAGGCCGTTGCTTTTTTGCAGGCCAATTATACCGACCCGAACCTAACCGTTGGCAGCCTTGCCAAATATACCTACACCAGCCGGGAGCATTTGTCCCGCGCGTTCAAAACCTACACGATGGAAAGTGTACACGGCTATTTGACCAACCTGCGCATGCAGCATTGCCGCCGTGCCATTGCAGCCGGCGCCAGCGTGCTGGATGCCTGCAACGCCAGCGGTTTTACCAATTACACCAGTTTTTTGAAAACTTTCCGCAGTTTATACGGCATTACGCCGTCCGAATATCGCAACCAGCTGCGGCGTACGCCGGAGCGGGTTCACTCTACCCCATAAACAATGTAAGCCGCCCGATATCAACTCTTGGACAACTTTTTTCCAAAGGCAATACCGCATAATTCCCGCCTGACGGCTTAAGCACCGCTCCGGCGGCTGCGGCACGGCATCTGCG
>ERZ827450.2050-NODE-2050-length-17965-cov-3.561809_pt1 | contig 17965 bp, 5 predicted proteins | sample MGYA00519773_ERZ827450 | MGnify/ENA primary metagenome ERZ827450 (study PRJEB31778, sample SAMEA3449306) | human gut metagenome | biome: human gut; feature: human-associated habitat; material: faeces | place: United Kingdom | collected 2010/2012 ...
GACTTCTTCTCCAAACAGCTGGTGAACGGCGAGCTGCCGGAAACCGTGCTGAAAGAATACAATATGCTCCAGGCGGCGGAAAGCAAGGATGGAGGCGTTCTGCATTTCACGAACCTCCAGCCCGGCGCAACCTATTATGCCCTGGAGATCATCGGCATCGATTACTATGTCCATAATCTGGATATCCATAAGGTCTATCCCAAGCAGAACGGGGATCAGTGGAACCTGTACGAGATGACAGGCGATACTCAGGCGGGGACCGACCTGGTCTTCCGGCTGGAAAACCTGGCGTACGGCATGATCTCTGTGAAAAAGACCCTGGAAATCTCCGGAGAGACCTATCCTCTCAACGAGGTAACATTCAACGTTTATGCGGCCGACCCCGACGATTACAACAAGCCGGCGACGGGCGCCGACGGAAAGGTTTTGGATCCGGTGACCACCATCACCACGGGCACCGGCAATACCGCCGCGGGCGTTGGCGTCAGCAGCCTGCTGAAGCCCGGCTGGTATGTGCTCCAGGAGGCCAAAGCGCCGGAATACGTGGACTTTGACCCGGCTACGGCTCCCTACTATTCCGTATACGTTTCCTCCGACGGCCAGGATAAGCTGGAGGGTAAGAACCAAGAGTTTACGACCCGGACGGATGGAAACGGAACCTGGATCATCAACTGCACCTATGAAAATACGCCTATCGCCAACGAGTCCGCCTGGGGCCAGGTGAAGATTCAGAAGATCAGCGCCGACCAGGGCGACAACGGCAAAAAGCTGACCGCCACCTTTAAGGTGCAGAAGCTTCAAGACGACGGAACCTATGGGGATTATCCCGAGGGGAACGCCATGACCATCACCACGGACCCCGCCAAGGATTACGTGATTTCCGGGTTCCTGCCGGAAGGCGAGTACCAGCTGGTGGAGACCAGCGTCCAGTCCGGATATACTCTGGACTCGACGCCCATCAAGTTTGTCATCGAGCCCAACCGGATTACCGGCGGGGACAATAAGATTAACGGCGTATATTACCCCTTGGATGACAAGGATGCCACGCCCGCCCCCATTGTGATTGAGAACCAGAAGCAGGGCTCCCTGGAGCTGACCAAGACGGGGGATATCCTGGGCGAGAAGGACCCGCTGTCCGGCGTGACCTTTAAGCTTTACCGGAACGAGACCGGCGACCCGGAAGCCGACTGCGCCGGCACGGCCCTGAAAACGGTGACTACCGGGGCAAACGGCTTGATTTCCATGACCAATCTGGACGCCGGCGATTACTGGCTCAAGGAAACCAGCGTGGGAACCGCCAATGAGGCCAACGGCTTTAAAGCCGGCATGGTGGTGGCGGTGACCATTGAAGCCGGTCAAAAAACCACCCGGTTCTACGATCCCGCCGACCTGAACACGGCGAAAACCGAGCTTTTGAACACCACTGCCTACGGAAAGCTGCAAATTGTGAAGCAGGACGCCGCCGACCAGACCAAGCTGAGCGGGGTGAAGTTCGGGATCTACTCCGACAGCACCGCTTCCACGAAAGTGGGCGAAATGACCACAGCGGCGGATACCGGCACAGCGCTGTCCGATCTGCTGCCTGCGGGAGACTATTACCTGAAGGAGCTGAATACCCCCAGCGGCTATTTCGACAATACCGATACCGTTTACGGACCCTATACCGTAGCGGCGAATCAGATTACTTCTCAGAAGGATGGCGAAGATATCGTCATTGAGAACACCAAGATCCAGACGGTGAAGGTGGTCAAGGTCGATTCCAAGACAAACGGTTCCATTTCCGGCGAAGCCATGAAGGCCGCGAAGTTTGAGCTTTGGGATAAGCCGGAGGATCAGGGCGGCCAGGTGCTGCAAACGGTTACCGGCAAGGAAACCATTGAGTTTGTCAATCTGCAGCCCAACACCACCTATTATGTGAAAGAGGCCACTCCGCCTACCGGCTACACCTTTGAGGCCGGCAAGGAGGATTACTTCTACCCGGTGACCACCGGCAACACCGGCGCCGCCGAGGTGCGCATCAGCAACGACCCCCTTGGCGCCATCCGCCTGGAGAAGAAGGCCAACTGGGAAAACCCGGACGCCCAGCACATTCTGGCGCTGCCCTTAGAGGACGTTACATTTGAGCTTCACCGCTACGACATGTCTCAGCCTGACGGACTGGGCGAGCTGGTCGCGACCAAGGAAACCGACGAAGACGGTGAAATCCTCTTCACCGGCCTGGAGCCCGGCGACTATATGCTGAAGGAGCAGGTGCCCGCTGATTTCGTCCAGGGCACCCAGCTGCAAAAGATTACGGTGGTTAAGGGAGAAACCGATGAAACCTACACCGGCGATAATTACATCGTCAACTACCCGAATAAGGGCCGGTTCACCTTTACCAAATTCATGGGCGACGGCAAAACTCCGCTGACGGTCACCAGCGACAGCCAGCGGGCGGAATTCGCCCTGTACGAAGGGGATCAGGCCGACCCCGGCAAGCTGGTGGACACCTTCCGGGTGCGCCTGGACGGCACCTTTGAGTCTGCCGACCTGGATGCGGGGACCTATACCATAGTGGAAACCAAGGCTCCCGACGGATATACTCTGGATTCCACACCCATTACCTTTACCGTAACCGCCAAGCAGATCACCAATCTGGATGAAACAGAGGCCACCAAGGTCATTAACCAGGCCAAGGGAAATCTGGAGTTTACTAAGAAGGGTGACAGCCAAAACGGCAGCCCGGTTCTGAATACGGCGGTATTCCAGTTGTACGATGAGAACAAGCAGCCTGTCGGAGACCCGGTGACCAACGTGAAAAACGGCGTTTACCGCTGGGAAGGCTTAGATGCCGGAACCTATTATATCCAGGAAACTCAGGCCCCCGACGGCTACTCCCTGGACGATACCTGGTATGAGGCGGTGATCCCCGCTAACCAGAACGATCCTACGGTCACCTACCGGCCTGAAACCGCCGGGAACATGAACGGCGGCGTGCTGACCAATGAGTCCGACAGCGGCCGCATCCTCATTAAAAAGGCTGACGAAAACGGAACGGGGCTGCAAGGCGCCCAGTTCGCCGTGTACCAGCTTGAGCCGGGCGATGTTCAAGGCCAGCAGGTGGGCGGTATCATCACCACCGACGAAAACGGCGCGGGTGTGTCCGATCTGCTGCCGGCGGAGGACGCCGGAACCCGATATCTGGTGAAGGAGCTGAAGGCTCCCGACGGCTACAGCTTGGATGAACGGTATTATGAGACCCAGAAGATCGTGACAGTGAAACCGGTACAGGAGTTGTCTGAAATCGAAAAACTGGGTGTTTACAACAACGCATCCTTTACCAATAAGTTCAAGACGGATATCGTCATGTTCAATACTGAGATCCTGAAAGGGATTACGGATGATACCGCTGACAAGAGCCTTCTGGAGGAGGAATTTACCACCTCCTTTACCCTGAGAGATTACGCCAAGGGTGAGAACGAGCTGGCGGCCTCCCGGCTGGTGGTTACCGACCAGGATATCCAAATGCAGTATCAGGAGCAGGGCGAATATAAGACGGAACCCACCAGGGATGACGCTTACCGGGTGAACTGGGTGAGGGTCTACAGCGCCTATAACGCCCAGACCGATCCTGATTTGGATGTGACAGTGCCGGATGCTTCCAAGCCGGTGAGCGCTAAGGTTCAATACCAGCCGGCGGCTGACCTTGGAAGCGATGACGAATCCACCTGGCGGGATGTGCCCAACGGCGCCATTGAAAACGTCCAAAGCCTGGGAGCGGATGGCGCGACCGTTTCGATTCCCGCCGGACTGGAAGCGATGGCGTTCCGGGTGGTTTATACCGGCGTGGATGAGCATTTCGTAGCCAACGGCATCGATTTCGAGGTGACCTTCGCCCAGCGTCCCTCTGACGCCAGCCTCCATGAGATCACCAAAATCACCAACACCGCGGCTTACGAGTATACCTTTGTTCAAAAGGATGAGGAAGGCAGAGACGTGCCTGTCACCGACGGCCGGGCTTCCAACACTGTGGAAGCCACGCTGCCCCTGATCGAAAGCATCCGGATTCCTGTCAGCCTGACGGTGAAGCCGGAAGGAACCCAGACCACCTACGCGCCGAACAGCGACGTCACCTTTGTTGTCACCGCGAAGAACGAGTCTCAAACTGATAACTTCAGGGAGCCGATTCTCAGCTTTGACCTGCCGGTCGGCACCACGCTGAATGACTTTGTGGAAGGGGATTCCCAATTTGTCATCATGAGAATGTGGGAGGACGAGGACGGCAACACGGTGGGAACGCCGCTGACCCCGGATCTGTTCTCCATCGATACGGTGAAGGCCACCAGAGTTGGCAGCGGCGGCGAGCTGATTGAGCTGGAGCAGGATACCCAGAAGGTGACGATGACCTTCCCGGATGTGGAGCTGAAGCCCGGAGAGCGGATTGTGATCCGGTTCTCGGCCCATATCGACCCCAACAGCCAGGCGGATACCCTGTGGTGTCCCGCGTTCCTGGGAAGCTCCTATGAGATTCCCCAGTCCGTAGAAAACCAGTACGGCGTCAGCTACGCTCCGGTCATTACCGGAGACGGCGGCTCCTTTAAGGAAGACGAGGACCTGGATGAGATTCTCGGCAACGGCGGCAGCGAGTATGTGAATAACTACGCGAACATTGTCGTAGGACAAAACAGCAGCCTGAGCATTTACAAGCAGGTGAAGGGCGAATACGACGACCGTTATAAGAACTACTCCGAGCTGGGCCATACGGCGCCGGGCGGTTCCATTGATTATAAGATCCGGGTCAGCAACGGCTCCGATGACAAGGCGGTTTCTACCAGAGTGGTCGATATCCTGCCCTTCGCGGGAGATACCCTGACCGACCGGACCGACACCACTGTGACCAATCGGGCCACCGACCTGGAGAGAAGGCCCGCTCTGAACAGCGTCACGGTGCTGAGCTCTGACGGCCAGCCCATTGACAGCGCTTTTGTGCGGATTTATTACTGCACCGATGATACCTCCGCCTGGACCGCCGAAAGCCGATCACAGTATACGGCTGAGGAAGAGCTGCCCATGATTTATACTACCGGAAGAAACGGCGATCCGTGGACGTCATCCGCCGCTCACACCTGGAGCGCCACGCCGCCGGCTGACCTGAGCACGGTAACGGCCATCGGTGTTGAGGTGACGCAGCCTTTGGCAAACGGCGACTACATCGAAGTGCAGGTCAATATGACCGCACCCCAGTACGCCACCGATGAAATTGAGGATTACTACGGCAAGTATATTTCCAATTCCGCTATGTGCTCCGTGGTGAGAAACAGCAATACCGGCGACACCATCGCCCTATCCGACCGCCCGGAAAACCAGGAGGTCAAATGCGTGCTGGATCTGCCGAAGGGCGCCATCGGCGACTATGCGTTTTATGATCAAAACCAGAACGGCATCCAGGATGCGGAAGACCTTCCGGTAGCGGGCCTGGGAGTAAGACTGATCACCACCAGAATCACCGCGGACGGCACCCAGACCACAACCACGGAAACCACTACGGATTCCAGCGGCTATTACCTGTTCGACGATCTGGAGTGCAATATTATGCTGTCCGGTAAAGAGGATGGGGACCCGGATGATCCCAGTAATTATGTAGGCGGCATGATTTACGAGTACCAAGTGGAATTTGACATGCCTCCCGCCGGGGATGACGGCGTTTATGTGCCTACCAGGCAGTATGAGGGCGGGGATACCGCCGTGGATTCCAACATCGACCGGAACGGCCGGTCTGAAATCCTGCGGCTGGGCGTTGTGAGCAATCCCGATACCAGCCGCCTGGAGGGCCAGAGGGATATGACCATCGACGCGGGCTTTGTAATCCCCGCGGCGTTAGGCGACTATGTGTGGATCGATTTGAACCGTGACGGCATACAGGATCCGGATGAGCCAGGCGTCAACGGCGTCAGGGTAAGGCTTTACACGGTGGATGACAGCGGTAAGGTATCCGATGCACCGCTGGCGGAAACCGTTACCGCCGCTCAGGAGGGCAAGGACGGCTATTATTTCTTTGACAACCTGACTAAGGGACGGTATGTGGTGGAATTTGACATCACCTCCCTGCGGAATGACCTGGGACTGTACCAGTACGGCTTTACCACAGCGAACCAGGGCGCCGGCGACCACCCTGAAACCGCCGACTCCGACGCGAAGAATGCAGTGGACGGCAACGACCGGATCATGCGTACCGACGTGATTACCCTGGATTATCAGCAGACGGATCTGACCTGGGACGCCGGCCTGGTGTATTACAGCGCTCTGGGCGGCTATGCCTACGACGACCGGAACTATAACGATGTTCAGGATTTGGGCATCCCGCTGACCGGCACTAAGGTGTCCTTGTACCGTGTGATTGACAATGTGCGGGAAGAACAGCCCATCGCTACCGCTGTGGTGGACGAAAACGGCGAGTACCTGTTCGAGTACCTGCTGGAGGGCGAATATCAGGTGCTGTTTGAGTATCCTGAGGGCTATCAGGCTGTTCTGCCTAATATCGGCGGCGACGATGCTCTGGATTCCGATGTGTTTGAGACCGCTCCCGATTTAAACAGCGGCTATACCCAGACCATCCGCCTGCCGGCCAACTCTATCAGCCTCCATAATGACGGCGGCGCCAGATTGTACGGTGCGATCGGCGATTATGTGTGGCTGGACGCTAACAAGAATGGAATTCAAGACGCGGGCGAGGAGCCGGTGCAGAATGTGACCGTTTATCTGCAAATGCGGGAAGGCGGTTCCAGTATTTGGAAAAAGGTCGACACCACAACGACCAACGAAAAAGGCTACTATGTGTTTGAGAGCCTGAAGGGCGGCCCGGATGTGGATTGCCAGTACCGTGTGTGCTTTGATCTGCCCGGAGGCAGTGTGATTACCGTTCCCTACGCAGGCTCCGACAGAGCTGCAGACTCCAATGTCCAGGGCTTCTATCTGGAGGGCTGGGGTTATCCCTCCGACGTGATCAGCATTGGTTACGGCCAGCGTGATATGACCATTGACGCGGGCATCGTGGTTACCAGCGGAAGTGTGGGAGACTATGTCTGGCTGGATACCAACCGAAATGGCATCCAGGACGAAGAGGATACCGGACTGGAAGGCATCCGTGTGGTTCTGGAGTATAGCCCCTCCGGTGACGTTTCCGACGATACCCAGTGGATCCAGGCAGGCGAGACCACGACCAATGAAAAAGGCTACTACCGGTTTGACGAGCTGTCCGAGGGCTATTACCGGGTGAAGTTCCAGATTCTTGAGCCTTATACCATTACCCTGGTGAACCAGGGCGACGCTGCTCTGGATTCTGACGGCAGATACCAGCTGAAGGACGGGTGGTATGCCGGAAGGCCGTTCTACTTAAACGAGGGCGGCTTCGATATGACCTGGGACTGCGGCGTGGTGTTAGGCTCCGGCGGAACCACTGCGGCCGCTCCTGGCGGCGGGGTTTCTACAGGCGACCGCTTCGCTGAGGCGGCCTGGATGCTCCTGGCTGGTGTATCCGCTTTTGGAGCGGTGGCCTTTGGCGTCACTTTATCCCGGAAAAGGAGAACCGGAAAACACGAATGATTGCGGCTTCCTTTCACGCTAGAAAAGGAGAGGAAGGTTAGAAACGCCCGGCAGTTTTTCTGCCGGGCGTTTTGATCTTGAGCTTTTGAGGCGGCTTCCTCTCGAATTTTTCCTGGAAAAAGCGGGCGTAGGCCCCAGGTGAAAAGATTTTTTAATAAAATCCGATTTTATCAAAAAATATGACGCGCTTGTGATAAGTCATCTGTATGATGTAGTTGTAAGATCAATAACTGACGATGAAATCTATTCGTACCCAAGATGAAGGAGTGAGCAAGGTGAGAAAGAAAATTACAGCCCTTACCGTCGTTTTCTCACTGATTATTGCGATGTTTGCGGGAGGCCTGCAAACGTTCGCGGCAGGAGCGGATGACATTTCGATTACTGGTTTAGTGTCCGACAGCGCTACCGCCCAAAAATTCAGAATCGATAATCAGACGAACCGGCAGATTGAGGTGCAGTGGCAGACTGAGGAATATAATACCGGGTGGACGCCAGTGACGATCGCCGCCAATGGTTCCGCGGTTGTGAATTGCGCTGATCCCGACATGACCGGCGTGAAGCTGATGGTCTACTGCGACGGGGAAATTAAATCCCTAGCCAGCCTGAATACCTACAGCGTTAATGTGGTGTATCAGGATCAAGGCGGAAACCGACTGGGCGGCGCTACCGAGTATAACACGATTTCCGGCGGTGTTTCCCATACGGCGCCTTCGTCCTTACAGCTTTCCGGAGAAACCTATCTGATCAGCGGCCCGGAGTACAAGGAATTTTCCTATCAATCCAATACCACTGAGATTGTCTATACTTATCAGCACCAGCAGAAGCAGCCGATCACCTGTCCGGTTCTTTATGTGGATCAGTACGGCAATCAGATCGGAAGCGCAAGCTTTCAGGTACAGCCCAATTCTGCGGGCAGCTTCACCGCGCCCCAGAGCTATACCTCCAACGGCCGCAGCTACACTCTGATGGCGGGACAGTCCGCGTCAGTTTCCCATGATTATAATAAAGGCATCCAGGAGTATGTCTTCCGGTACCAGCTGGTAACCGAGGAAAGCACCCGCCCATACCTGTTCCGTGTGCAGTACCAGACGATATCCGGAGCTTTGCTCAAGTCCAGCAGTGTGACGGTGCAGTCCGGTTCTACCGCGACTTTCCAGGTGGCCAATGAATATATGACCGCCGATGGCACTTTGTATACTAAGGCGGCGGGCGAGCCTTCCGTGATCAGCCATAATTATAATGACAGCACCAGGCTCTACACCGTGAAGTATGAGGAGAGCAAAGCGACCAAGCCTTATGACATCAGCGTGCGCTATGTGGACGCACTCACCGGCCTGACCTTAAAGACCGACAGCGTGCATGTTGGGCTAAATGAAACCGCCAGATTTACAGCCGATTCGGAGATCACTGTCAACGGCGTTGAATATGTGGCGGCAGCCGGCCAAAGCAGGCAGATAGTCCATGCTTTTGAAGATTCCAAGCGGATTTATGAGATCTATTACAGCGAAAAAGGCGCGGAAGCTCAAAGCTATCCGGTGACCATCCGTTATTTTGACGTGACAGAGGGCAGAGTACTCTATACCACTACCGTTACCGCCAGTTATGACAGTCAGCTGACGGTTACCGCCCCTGAAAACTACACGGCAGGCGGCGAGAATTATGTGATGCTGGGCGGGCAGTCCGCTTCGATTGCTCATGAATTCTATTCTACGCGCCACGCTTATGTTTTCTTTTACCGCAATGTGAATGACACTGCTAACGAGGATACCATTGTAGAGGTAACCCCTGAGGATAATACAGTTGTTGTCACTCCTGACGGGGAGACCATCGTAGCGACTCCCGGAGGTGAAGTGACCATCGACGATGAGCCGGTACCGCTGGCACCTGGCACGGATGATGATGCAAGCAGCCAGTCTTCCAGCTCCTCTAATTCCTCTGAGGCCTCGGAAGTGACCATTGACGACGAGGAAGTTCCTCTCGCACCCGGCCCCGGTAACCAGGGAGGCTCCTCCAACAGCATCGGCTGGTGGATCGCGGGCGGCGGAGTTCTTCTTCTCGCAGCCGGCGCGGCAGTGCTTCTGATCGTGATGAAGAAAAAGAAGGCAAAAAGGGACGCCCAGTGAGGCGTTCTAAAACCTAAGCAAAGATGGAACCCGCCTCTTTAGGAGGCGGGTTCCATCAATTATTTCGCGGGGAAATGATATTCCCACTGAAACGATTGGTGGGGAAGCGCTGCCGCCGGCTGCAGCCGTTCGCAATCTTTACTTCCCGCGGGCTTGAGAGAGCGTTGCTCTGCTGGAAGGGTAAAGCGATTCGGAAAAGCCTCGGCCTGACGCCGGATCTTTTTCATAAAAAATGCTCTTTATTTTCGTTAAGAAAGCGTAAAGAAAATGTTTGATAATCTCCTTGATTATCGGGCCGCTTTTTGCTATAGTAATTATCACGTACTATTCAGAAAGGAGCGCTTTTGCGCCGGTAATTTTTATGAAGCTGGAAACCAAAAACTTTTACAAAACAGTAGGCGCTTTGGTGCTCCCAATCGCCTTGCAGAATCTGATTAACGTAGCCGTGACCTCCGCCGACGTGGTCATGCTGGGCAGGGTCGGGGAAACCGTCCTTTCCGGATCCTCCCTGGCGGGACAGGTGCAGTTTATTTTGACGCTGTTTATTTTCGGCCTTACCTCCGGCGCGGCGGTGCTCACCGCCCAGTACTGGGGAAAAAAGGATATGAGAACCATCGAAAAGGTTATGGGAATCGCCTTTCGCTTTTCCATTATCGTTTCGGTGATTTTTCTGCTGGCGGTGCAGATCTTTCCTGCCCAGGTTATGTCTATTTTCACACCGGAGCAGCCGGTGATCGACGAGGGCGTCAAATATCTGAGGATTGTCTCCTTCACCTATCTTTTATGTGCCGTCACGCAGGTTTACCTAAACGTCATGCGGAGCGTGGAGCGGGTGGTGATCGCTACCGTTACCTACTCGGTGTCTCTGATTGTGAATATCGTCATCAATGGAATCCTGATTTTCGGACTTCTAGGCTTTCCGCGGCTGGGGATTGTCGGCGCGGCAATCGGCACGCTGATTGCTAGAATTGTGGAAGTGTTAATCGTGGTGGTTTACGCCAAGACCAAATCTATTTTGAACTTTAAGCTGAGGGATTTGTTTGTAAGAGATAAGCTCTTATTCCAGGACTTTATCCGGTATGCCATTCCGGTCACCCTAAACGAGCTGATGTGGGGCACGGGCTGTTCGGTGATCGCTGTGGTAATCGGCCACATGGGCCAGGCGGCGGTGGCCGCTAATTCGGTAGCCCAGGTGACCCGTCAGCTGGCTACGGTGGTATCCTTTGGCATCGCGGCCGCCGCGGCGGTGCTCATCGGCAAGGCTATCGGCGAGGATAACTACGAGGAGGCCCAGAAATACGGCACCCGGTTTGTAAAGCTTTCCATCGTGGCCGGATTAGCGGGGGCGCTGGTAGTGCTGATTGCCCGGCCTATTGTTTTGCAGGTCATGACGTTAACCCCCACAGCCCAAGGTTATCTTTCCACCATGATGTTCATTATGGCCTATTTTGTAGTCGCGCAGGCTTATAATACCACTATGGTTGTGGGAATCTTCCGGGCGGGCGGAGACACTCGTTTCGGCTTGGTTCTGGATGTGGTGACTATGTGGGGCTGCTCCATTTTATTTGGCGCCATCGCGGCGTTTGTGTTCCACTGGAGCGTGGAGTGGGTTTACGTGCTGCTGCTGAGCGATGAAATCATCAAGATTCCGCTGACGACCTGGCGGTATAAAACCAGGGTTTGGCTGCGCAACGTAACCAGATAAACGGCTTGATCCGATGAAATTCCCAGCTGTTTTATGCTTGTCAGGCCGGAGGGAAGGCGTGAGGCCATATTCATAAGAGCCGCGTGCGTTAGCTAGCCACGCGGCTCTTTTTATGATATAGACAGCTGGAGGCGGTCCGGCCATTTCTGGGGGGCACGTCATAAAAGCTTTCCGCTTTTTCGGCTGAAGGGATTGGACACTAAGTGAGCCGGCCGCAGGCAGGATTTTTTGACGGCAAAGAAGCTGCCGCTGAGACGGCGGTTTGCCTGGCAGGAAACGCCGCCGGCAGCGCAGGTAAAAGCTTTTAAGCGCCTTGCAAGGAAAAGCTCGTCCCACCGATTTAGGTAATCCGAGGGCTGGGGGCCTTTGAAAAAGCATTAGCTTCAGAGGCGGTAAGGCTGCAGACACGAGGGTATCCAAAGCTGAGGCGTATCTGGGACGCCCCCTTGACAGGCTGTAGAATTTTTCTAGGTTGTGCTCGAACACGATTTATCTTGACAGCGATATGAAATCAGGGTATCATGAGTTTATATAAAAACCGATCTTGAAGAAAACGAGGCGATACTATGGCGGTGACCATTAAAGATATCGCGGCGGCGGTTGGAGTATCCAGGGGCACGGTTGACCGGGTGATCAACCACCGGGGCGGCGTCAGCGAAGAGGTAGCCGCCAGGGTCGAGCAGGCTGTGGAGGAGATGGGATATTTTCCCAACCGGGCGGGCAGGATTTTGGCCGCCAGAAAAAAGCCCGTGACCATAGGCTGCCTGCTGCCCAGTGATAAAATCACCTTTTTCCACGACGTGATTCGGGGATTTTTCAGGGCGGAGCGGGAGCTCTCTGATTTTGGAGTTTCCTTGCGGCTGAAAGAAGTGCGCGGCTATGATCCGGAGATCCATCTTGCCGCGCTGAGGGAGCTCTTGGCGGAGAATGTGTCGGCCCTGTGCGTAGCAACGATAGAAACTCCTGAAATCACAGCTCTTCTAAACCAAACGGCGGCCGAGGGCGTTCCGGTGGCGGCAATCAACATTGACCTGCCTCATGTGAACCGGCTGTTTTATATCGGCAGCAATTATCTGGCCGGCGGCAGAACCGCTGGGGGCTTGCTTTCCCTGATGGCCAAGGGGCCGGTGAGCCTTTTTGTGGTGGCGGGCTCCAGCAATATTCACAGCCACCATCTCCGGATCGAGGGATTCGCTCAGGTGATGAAGGAGAAGGAAACGGCTTACACTCTGGTGGATGTCCAGGTGACCCAGGATGACAGCGAGGTGGCCTATGAGGCCACTAAAAGGGTGCTTCAGGAGCATCCGGAGATCAATTATATTTATATCACCACCTCAGGCAGCGCTCCCGGTGTATGCAGAGCGCTGGAGGAGTTGGAAAGGAAAAAACGGGTGACTGTTATCGCCTTCGACGACAATAAGGAAAATAAGCGGTTGATGAAAGAGGGCAGCATCGATGTACTGCTGTGCCAGGAGTCCTTTCGGCAAGGCTATGACGCCATCAACCATCTGTTTTATTATCTGGTGGATGGAACTGTGCCGAAGGCAGAGTATTTTACCCATACGGTGATAAAAATCGGGGAAAATCTGTAGCTTTCCCATCCGGCGTTTTTCACCGCCCGGCTGCTCCTAAAATCCAGGGCGGCAGATTTTACCACGGATCACTGACCAGAGAGGAGGATATGCCATGAAAAAGGGATTCAGGGCTGTCCTGATGGGAATCGCGGCGGTTTTTCTGGTGGCAGCCGGGTATTTTATCGGATACAAAACGGCTTATGACAGCGTTGAAAATATGGGAGCGGCGCAGGCGGCTGATCAGCAAACCTTTTACGCGGAGATTCGTGAAAGGGAAGCCGGCCGTTTTTTGGTGAAAGGGCTGGCTGTGAATGATCTTAATTACAGAGGGGAATTCACTTTTTCAGCCACTGGGGAAACGGCGTTATTATGGCGGGGAACGGCGATCGGATTGTCTGATTTAGATGCCGGCGATATCATAGCGGTTACTTTTGATGGTTATGTCTTAGAATCTTATCCAGCGCAGCTTCAGGAAGTGATAAGGATTCAACTGCTGGACGATGAAAAGTAGGTATTTAACAATTTATTATAAAGGAGACGATTGCATGAATTATTTAATTGGTGTGGATTTAGGAACCTCTGGGACCAAAACCGTGCTGTTTGATACAGAGGGAACCGTGATTTCTAGCGCTACGGTAGAATATCCTATGTATCAGCCGAAAAACGGCTGGGCAGAGCAGGCGCCGGAGGACTGGTGGGACGCCACCATGCGGACCACAAAAAAGGTAATTGAGGATTCCGGCGTAGATTCTAAGGATATCAAGGGTATGGGAATTTCCGGCCAGATGCACGGCCTTGTCATGCTGGACGAAAATGGAAGCGTTTTGAGAAGATCCATTATTTGGTGCGACCAGCGCACCGCCCGGGAATGTGAGGAAATCACAGAACGGGTTGGAGCCAAGCGGCTGATTGAGATCACCGCTAACCCTGCTCTGCCTGGCTTTACCGCGTCGAAAATCCTGTGGGTCAGAAACCACGAGCCGGAAATTTATGCGAAATGCCGGCACATCCTTCTGCCGAAGGATTATGTCCGTTACATGCTGACCGGAGAATTTGCCACAGAGGTTTCCGACGCATCAGGGATGCAGCTTTTGGATATCCCCAACCGCTGCTGGTCCGACGAGGTTCTGGAAAAGCTGGATATTGACAAGAGTATGCTGGCTAAGGTGTATGAGTCTCCGGAGATTACCGGCTATATCACCGAGGAGGCCGCGAAGCTGACCGGATTGGCGGCGGGCACGCCGGTGGTTGGCGGCGCCGGTGACAACGCCGCCGCGGCGGTAGGAACCGGCGTGGTGGAAGAAGGAAAGGCCTTTACCACCATCGGCACCTCAGGCGTGGTGTTCGCACATTCCGATAAGGTGACGATCGATCCCCAGGGCAGGGTTCACACCTTCTGTTCCGCAGTGCCTGGCTGCTGGACGGTCATGAGCTGCACGCTGGCGGCGGGCCTTTCCCTGAAGTGGTTCCGGGATAATTTCTTCCTGGAGGAAATGCAGACCGCGAAAGGCATGGGGGTCGATCCCTATTACCTGATGGACCGCCAGGCTGAACGCGCGCCCATCGGCGCCAACCGTTTGGTTTACCTGCCTTATCTGATGGGAGAGCGCTCTCCCAAGCTGGATTCCGACTGCCGCGGCGTATTCTTTGGGCTGTCCGCTATGCACACTAAGTACGATATGCTCCGGGCTGTGATGGAAGGCGTTATCTACTCCCAGCGGGAATGCCTGGATATTCTTCGGGGGATGGGTGTGGCCTCCAGCGAGATGCTGGCCTGCGGAGGCGGCGGAAGCAGCCCCATGTGGCGCCAGATGATGGCTGATGTTTACAATCTGCCGGTAAAAACGGTGGTTTCCAAGGAGGGCCCCGCTCTCGGCGTGGCGATTCTGGCGGGCGTAGGCGCGGGAATTTATCCCAGCGTGGCGGAAGCTTGCCGCAAGGTGGTTAAAACCAATCCCGCCCAGGCCCCGATTCCGGAGAACACAGGCCGCTATGAGGAGTTTTACCGTGTTTACTGCGGCCTGTATCCTCAGCTGAAGGATTGCTACAAGGCGCTGGCCGCACTTTGATGAAAGCCTGGCGGAAATCCAGCTCGCCTGCCCGGGCAACGCCGCTGCCATAGAATTTGTTTTTCAACCAAATGAAATAAAAAACAAGCCGGGGAGGTTCTTGCCCGAAAGAACCTCCCCGGCTTGTTTCTGTATTGATAAAAACGGTTGCTGCTTAATATACGTAATATGGATTGGGCTTACACACAAAATACTGATGAATCAATGATCCAGCCAATACTGAAAAGACCGCCGGTGAACAGGAATACCCATTTCGGCCTTGCTTTTATAAAATTTATGTCCTCCCCAAAGCAGGCAAAGACAAATTTAACTAATGAACCGAAGCTATAACTCACAAAAGAGCGGAAAGATGAAATGATATAAAAATCATTTTGCTGTTAGGGGTAAATTTTGTGAAAAAATTTACGTATTTAGAAGAAAAGTACAAAAAAATATTGATTTCTTAGGGATATTTAGGTATACTAAAAGGTGATTACAAGAATAATTATAAGGAAAAGAAGGATCCGCGATGCAGAAGAAATCAAGGCGCCCCTGGGAAAAGGTTCTTTCTATGGCCCTGATGCTGGTAATGCTGATGTTGGGTATTCTGTGCTTTTTGACACCTTTAAGCACTCTGGTCGGGGTTCAATATCTGGCGTTTGGTTGTTTAGCCATTTACAGCGTCGTAATGGTGGTGCGTTATATCGGCTCTGAACATAAAAGCAAATTTTTACTTCTGGGAGGAGTGGCTTGTTTTTTGCTCAGTGCGGCGGTGCTACTGGTGTGGATGTTCCAGTCCGCCGAAGCGGCGGAGGGAATGATGTCTTTTATCTGCTGTATTGTGCTGGCAGTGCTGTCGGTATCTATGGGAATTAACCATTTCATGATGGCCTTTCCCTTTCAGAGAAAAGACGATAAGGCCAGAGGCTGGCTGTTCGCTGGGGCAATCGTCAATTTTTTAGTAGGCGTTTTGTTGGTGCTATTTCCTGTCTTTGTCCCAATGCCCCCAATTTCCGCGCTCCTTGGAACTTATCTGCTGTCAGGAGGCATCACAATTTTGCCCGAGCTTTGGACAGCTTCCTCTGATCAGAACCCGAAATCCTCACAGAAAAAATAGCGCCGATATCCCCTGGCCGCCAAAGGACCTGAGAAATGGCCAGACGGCGTCTTAGCACAAGCGTCAAAGGGGATCTCGAAAGGAAGAGACTTTGGGCTTTTTTGCGCTGAGAAAAAAAACATTTTTCACCGGTCTCCACTCTGTTTTTCCGGCACGGCTTTTTACCGCTGAAAGGAGCTTTTTCACGCCGCTGCGCGGATGCCAAAAGGGTTTCCGCTTCCTATATTTTTTAAAGGATGCTTAACTGCCCATAAGAGAGCGGTGTATTTCCCTTTGAAAAGTCTTTTGAAAAATAAAACATAAAAATGCCGCTGGTTTTCAGCGGCGTTTTTTCTGTGAAATTTATCTCGCGGACTGACGTTTTTTCTGTGGCTATGCAGGACTAAACCCTTTTGCCGTGCTTTTCCAAAGGGCGGCTCGGCTATCCTTTCAAGCCGGCGGCCTTTAAAAAATCCCCGTAGGCCTCCTGCCATTCCTCCCGCTGGAGAGGCTGGTAAACCTTAATATCGTTGGACTCCCGGATGATTTTCCGGGCTTCCCTATGATCCCTGATTTCTCCCAGGGCCAGACAGGCGACGCCGATATTTCCCATTACGGTAGCTTCCACCGGCCCGGCATATACCGGAACGCCGCAGGCGCTGGCGGTCATCTTGCACAGCAGAGTGTCCTTGATGCCGCCGCCAAACATATGGATGGTCTTATATTTTTTTCCGGTGATGGAAGAAAGAGTCTCAAAGGTATATTTATAACGCATGGCGATGCTTTGATAAATGCATCTCATGATCTCGCCGCGGGTTTGAGGCACGGTCTGCCCTGTGCGTTCGCAGTACTCCTGGATCCGGCGGGGAAGATTGCCGGGAGTCTCAAACTGGGGCGCGTCGGTATCAATATAGCACTGGAAAGGCCGGGATTCCAGGGCCTCGTTTTCCAGAACGTCGAAGCCAACCTCGCTGCCCTCCCGCATCCACTGCCGACGGGATTCCTGGATCAGCCAAAGACCCATAATGTTCTTTAAAAAACGTACGCTGTGATGATAGCCGATCTCGTTGGTAAAGTTGGCGGCTATCGCTTTTTCACTCATAATCGGCTTGCCGAGTTCAGTGCCGAACAGGCTCCAGGTGCCGCAGCTGATGTAGACAAAATCCTTTTCCTTAGCGGGACAGCTGAACACCGCCGAGGCGGTGTCGTGAGTTGCGACCGCTACCACAGGTACGCTGGGACAGTTCAGCTCCTCACAGATTTCCGGAAGAAGATTGCCGTAAATTTCTCCAGTGGAAATAATCGGCGGGAAAATCTCGGTAGGAATCCCCAGAGTCCGGCAAAGCTGGAAATCCCAGCTTTTCAGGGTGGGATTGTATAGGTTTGTGGTAGAGGCGTTGGTCACCTCACACTTTTTTTCTCCGGTGAGAAAATAGGCCATTAAATCCGGCATCAGAAGAAACTGATCGGCTTGGGTCAGCAGAGCAGGCTCCTCCCGCGCCAGATAATATAATTGGTACAAGGTGTTGAAGCGCATGAGCTGAATCCCAGTTTTTTTGTAAATCTCCTCTTTGGGGATGATTTTAAATACCTGCTCGGGCACGCCGACGGTGTGAGGATCCCGGTAGTGAACCGGATTTTGCATCAGATTGCCCCTGCGGTCAAGAAGGCCGAAATCCACTCCCCAGGTGTCGATGCCGATGGCGTCAAAGCCCCCCTTGGCTAAGGCCAGAGAGATGCTCCTTTTGATCTCAAACATCATACGCACGATGTCCCAGTAAAGAACCCCGTTTAATACGACGGGATCATTGCTGAAACGGTGGGTTTCCTCCGCCTTT
>ERZ827450.2059-NODE-2059-length-17874-cov-4.254504_pt1 | contig 17874 bp, 15 predicted proteins | sample MGYA00519773_ERZ827450 | MGnify/ENA primary metagenome ERZ827450 (study PRJEB31778, sample SAMEA3449306) | human gut metagenome | biome: human gut; feature: human-associated habitat; material: faeces | place: United Kingdom | collected 2010/2012 ...
AAAGTACTATTGTCACACTCTGGAATCGGCTCAACAATAATGCAATTGCCATAATTACCACCCAGACGACTGAAGCCCCATGAATTAATGGCATCAGCAACAGAAGTACAATCTTCTTATAATCTTTTTCGACAAAAAAATTGAGCGCAACATATACACCTATCCAGGCTGCCGTCCAGAAACGCACTCCATTGATATTGTATATAGGATTACTATAACAGAACATGAAAAGCAATACATAGAATACTATGTTATTACTTACCTTATTATGGCGTAAGAATATCTTCAGCGACTTGATGTAAAAGAAACCGAAGACTGCTGCATATATTAGGTAGGTCCAATGGTAATTATCGGAGAATCGTCCAACAAGGAAATTCACCGTCAACGTATAAATATCCTTGATATTCGACTCAAACGCGAAATACTCATTGATCTCTAATACATATTGAGACCAGGTATAGCTATATTCTACTAAAAAATCTTCTACATATCTAAAAGAATCCGCAGCCTCACTTACTGCACAGAAAGCGACACCAAACACTAAAAACCATAAATATAAGAACCAGTGTGATACTCCATCTCTAATATCTTTTATCGATGTTATTGCTGAAATGAATGGATTTATGAGGAACAATATGAATTTTTCTCCTCTATTATTATTGCCTACCATCAATTAAGTATGATTTTTATGGTAAAATTTTCACAACTGCATTTAGTCTTGATTTGTTCTTTAAGAACCCACCTGCAATATCTCGATAAGTAACTTTGCAAATCCAACAAAGCACATAGTAATCTACCAAAAAAAATCCCAAGCAGACAAACAACACAATGAACTTATTCATGTTTAGAAAGTCTAAAAGAAGAAATGGTGGTAATGACGCTAAAGCCGAAATCATAATTAGTATCGTCATCGGCTTTGGTGGCAACAGCTCTGTAATCTTCATGTGTGCATAGTTTGCAATAACACGCAGCAAGAGCCAGATTTTAACCAGATTGCACAACTCTGAAGTTATCGCAACATAAACCGCAGAATCAAAAGTTTTACATACGACGTATTCTGCTATTACAATCATAAATGCTGCTATCATGTGCGCATTGGCATAAGAGTTAGTCTTACCAATAGCAAGAATGATCGGATAAAATGGAATAATATAAAATAGTCCGCTCAAATTCTTAATGACAAAGTATATTGATGATTGAGCATATATATCTCCGTACATACAGGTCATAATCGGTTCAGCGAAGAAGACGCTAAAAATCAGCATCGGAAAAATGAGTTTTGCGGACTTCAAGAGAGCTGAGTTCCAAACAACCAGAGTCTCATTGCTCATTCCATTTCCTTTGTCCATTCCAGAGAAAACCGGGAGGAGAACGGCGGATATAGAGCCCAATATCATTCCTACCAATGGTAGCTCCATGAATCCATTCGAAAACTCTGCAAAAGTCTCGTTACCGAAATATCTACTAATAAAAAGCTGGGTTGCCGACGATATGATCACGCCCCATAAGGATGCGTATAAAAGCGGGAGTGCAAACTTGAATATCTCCTTATATGTCAATGAACTCTTTTGATGCTCTACATCTTTTACTGGCCAAGATTTCAAATAGAGAGCGAGGAAGAACGTTATCAGAGAAGCAATATCAAATCCAATAATAGCGCATATATAGTTTCCTGAGAAAATAACCACCGGAAAAACAATGCATATAATAGTCAGAATTCTGGTAGCTATCGTGTAATATGCCAAATACTTAGTCTTGCGAAAAGATGCGTAAATAGCATCCAGTCCCATTGTAGGCAACAGAAGAAATGGTGTTGGAGAAAACACGATCAATGCCGACCTCAGATCCGGATTGTTCATTACGGATGCTATCGGGCCTGCACAACACAGGAGAAATAGAGAGAATGCTGCTCCAAGAATAAAAAAGATCTTCGTTACCTTGGATATGATATCCCTTGAATAGTTTGTCGCGTATTTTGGCAGAAAGTATGCATATGCTTTAGGCAGACCAAGTGTAAATACTGCAAGCAGAGTGCTATACACATACATCACCTGTTTGTAGGTTCCGTAGTCTCCTTTGTCGAAAAATCGACTCAGGATCATAGAACTGATGATACTTACAATGAATGAAAAGAAACTGCCAATAGCCACCCAAGCGGCTTGTTTGGAATTTGATGTTTGCCCGAGCGACATTCTATATATCTAAATACTTCGTTCTTACGGATTCGAATTTCTCCTTCGGAATATATCCGTAATATTCATTTTCTAAATGCCAAGGTTGAAAACACTCCTTGTCGAGATACTTGACGACTTTGGCAGGCACTCCTGCCAATATGCAAAAGCCATCAGGAAAACTTTTGGTTACTACAGCTCCCGCTGCCACGATTGTCCTTGGTCCCAAAACAACACCTGCTGTAACAATGCTATTCATGCCTATCCATGAGTAATCCCCTATCACTATCGGAGCTGCATTATATTTCCTCTGATCATACAAATCATGATTAGCACTCAAGATTCCTACATTTGGCGCTAACTGCACATAATCTCCGAAATGAACTGTTCCTGCTCCTTGTATATAGCATCCCGGCCGTGCTATTGATGCGTTACAACCCACATAGACCTTTCTTGCATTTGCAATCGTACATGTCGGATGAACTGGATAATACCCCCCCCCTCTACCACAACTACCTATTAACCTGAACCTTATATAATTCCAATAGGACTGATTATGCACTCCTGAACTTGCAGATTTAACGAATGATGAGTAGAAAGGAATTAATACTTTGATAACTTTCTTGATTGAATTCATCTCATTTTCTTTTTTAATAACGCCCTAACAACCACTTGAATGGTTTATACTGGAATAATTTCATTAGAAGGCAGCATAACATGTATTCGGTTGTTAACAGCAATAACAAAGCGCCGACGAAGGATAGTATGCTTATTGGCTGTATCCAAGCGTAAAACAATTTGAAAAAGTATACCAGAGGAGCAAAGTGAAGTGCATATACCACCAGACTGTTTTGGCCCCAAAATTCAAGGAAACTGCACTTTTTTATCTTCTTACATATTACTATGAGGAACAAAGTTCCGCAGACTGAAAGTATTAAGAAGAGAGGTATGGTCTTGAGTGAAACCGATAGAGAGGCCGTGATATTTGGGCTGCGCCAGAAGTTGATCAATGCCAACAAAGGATATGAATACAAACAATACTTCAATGCTTTCTCGTAGATCGACTGATTTTCTTTGAGAAAGAGGCCAAGAGCTACGAAGAAAGATGCTACCAATCCGTGTTGATAATAGAACGGATTGCTTCCGAGATTGAATTGGTTCAAAGCCACTCCTGCTATCAATAAGACGAATGTAGCGATAAGCATAATAATTAGAGCATCAGTGACCTTTTGAATACTGTAGCAAATTACTTTAGCAATGACAAGAGCCTGAATGAACCATAGTGTACCACCACTCTTTATTGTTTTCAATAAAGTTGTGGAAATGTCTTGATGAGTCACCATCAAAGCATACATAGTGTCATTCACCAATGATAGTGCAAAAAGCGGAAGGACTAAACTTTTAAGTAAGGATTTAAGAAATGTCTTGGGGTCTTTCCTGAAGTTCGAGCAATAGCCGGAAATTAAGAAAAATGCCGGCATGTAGAAACACGTGAAAATAGAATTCCATCCATACACATATTCGAAATAATCATTCTTAAAATCAGTTCTATTGAGTGCCGACCTGAAATGTGCAAACACGAGCAAGATTATCAGCGCACCTTTCACAACATCTAAATAACTGATTCTATGCGAATTCCCCCCCCCGAAATTCCGGCAGTCGTCACCCTTATTGAGTTAAGTCGGGTCTTATCTTTCTGCATTCTATTATGTTTATATCAATCTGAATATTTTGACAATAATGTACTTTATTTTTGTCTTAAACGAGAGTCTTCCGATACGTAATTTTATCTCTGGCAAGAGCCTCTCTGTTAGCTTTATATGCCTGTAATGAAGCCGCTTGCTGTATAAAGAATCCAGTTTAACCGGTAAGTACTTGCTGTAGAAATAATCATTGATGATCGCCGTTGAACCTGTTGCCAAGAAAGCTTTGTACACAATATTTATACATCGAATGATGTCGTCACTTGTATCTTTTGACGTTCTTGTTATCGAAGATTCGTTACCAGAATAATAGAAATAATTTCTCGGCTGATCGAGTATCAGAATCTTCTTTGCATGGGTCGCACACGCTATTGAAAATGCCTGATCCTCTAACATTACCATCTTTTCAGGGAACGAAACCTGATGGTCATCTACAATACCCTTTTTGACGAAAAGGCTGTGAGTATAACCTCCTACACTCTCATTGACAAAATATTCTTCTCTTGTGACTATCTTATAATTAACATTCTTGCTTTCATCAGAATTGACGGCTTGTGGATTATATCTTTGCGGTGTACGACGACTGAACAATCTCACATAGTCGATATGCTCATTTCCGATTGCTTTGAAAATGGATTCATACATAGAAGGTCCGATGTAGTCATCTGCGTCTATGAATGAAATCCATTCTTCATCTTCTATTTTGTTCAAAGCAAAGTTTCTTGCACTTGCCGCTCCTGCATTGGGTGTATGAAAGACTCTGATTCTCGCATCCTTCTTTGCATAGTCATCAAGAATGGATGCTGTATTATCTTTCGATCCATCATTGATGCAATATGCTTTCCAGTATGGATAAGTTTGCGCGAGAATGGAATCCAGGCAATCCGTAATATATTCTTCAGCATTATAGACGGGGAGAACTATCGCCCCCTCATTTCATGCAAATTTCTTATAATCATATATTTGCACTTATCATCAAATGTGGTATATCTTCTCAATCTTATGCAGCATATTGCAACAGTCGAGAATGACCTTGCCTTTCAGGCGCTCTTCGTTGTCGAGAATGTGCTGGTGCTTAATCAATACAATTATCATATCCATATCGTTCAGGAACTCATCGAAGTTGTTGTATTGGTTCTCGGCAATCTTGTGCTCCTCGAGGAACGGATCGTAGCAGCAAAGAGGCCGCGCAAGGTGACGCTCTTGAGCCTCGAGCATCTGGAGAGCTGGTGACTCGCGATAATCGTCGACATTTTCCTTGTAGGTAAGGCCATAGAGACCTACCTTGCGGTTGTCGGTGATGTTGTTCTCCTCCATGATTTCATAGATGCGGTTGAGAACGAAAGCAGGCTGCGAATCGTTGGTCTTCATTGACTCATCGATTACCTTTGCGAGCTGAGGATAGTCGCCTACGAGGAACCAAGGATCAACAGAGATGCAGTGACCACCTACACCTGGACCTGGCTGGAGGATATTGACACGTGGGTGCATATTGCAGATACGGATAATCTCGTATACGTCCATGGCGTCGTGACGGCAGATGCGTGCAAGCTCGTTGGCGAAGGCGATATTGACAGCACGGAAGGTATTTTCAACGACTTTAGTCATCTCAGCTGTACGAATATCGGTAACTACGATATCGCCTTGGCAGAAACTGGCATAGTAAGACTTCACTTTCTTGCCAATCTCACGAGAGTCAGCACCTACGGTACGATTGTTATGGATCAACTCGTAAACCATATTGCCAGGGATGATGCGTTCAGGTGCATGCACAAGGTTGATGTCTTCGCCAATCACGAAGCCATTCTCCTCGATGATAGGACGCACGAATTTGTCGATAGTACCAGGGCTAACGGTTGATTCTATAACTACGGTTGCACCTTTAAGACAAACTTTCATCACTTCCTTAACAGCTGTTACTACATAGCAAGCGTCAACTTTCTTTGAGAACTTGTCGTATGGAGTTGGAACAGAGACAATGTACATATCTGTCTTCTGGTACTCGGTGGTGAACTTGATACCTGCTTTGAGGGCATTTTGAAAGAGTTCGTCGAGGCCGTCCTCCTTGAAGGTCGTGTGACCTGCGTTAAGGGTGTCAACAAGCTGCTTATTATAGTCAGTCCCGATAACTTCCACTCCGTGAGAAGCCATCATAAGGGCAGTCGGAAGCCCAATGTACCCCAATCCAATTACATTAATCATATTATTAAGTATTATTTTAATTATCTTGTTGATTATTTCACGCCATAACGATCTGTCTCTTTGTCGGCAAGAACGTCTGCAATTCGGCGGCATGCCTGACCATCACCATAAGGATTTACAGCCTTGCTCATCTTCTCATATGCGGCTGCATCGTCGAGGAGTATACTGACCTCATTCATGATTTTATCATAATCGGTACCTACAAGATGTACAGTACCAGACGCAAGAGCTTCAGGGCGCTCGGTGGTATCGCGCATCACAAGAACTGGCTTGCCAAGACCTGGCGCCTCCTCCTGAATTCCACCAGAGTCGGTAAGGACAATAGTAGCCATGCTCATGAGGTGAACGAACTCGAGATACTGAAGAGGTTCGATAAAGAAGAAGTTTGGACGGGTGAGGTCTTCACCAAACACCTCGTGAATTGGTTTGCGCACATTTGGATTGAGGTGCATTGGGTAAACGAAATCAACCTCAGAATACTTTTCTGAAAGGTCCTTCATGGCGGTCACCATACGAATGAAGCCGTCGCCGAAGTTTTCACGACGATGGCCTGTGATAAGGACAAGTTTCTTTCCGTTTGAAAGTCTTGCAACATCGTAACCAGCTTGTGCAAGTACGTTATCCTGCTCTTTAGCAAGAGTCTCATCGGTCTTGAGCTTGTCAACTACCATATGGAGGGCATCAACAACCGTGTTGCCCGTTACGTAGATATTGCCATGAGCCTTTTCGTCAAGGAGATTCTTCTCGGAGAGTGGTGTCGGTGAGAAATTGTAGGTAGCGATACGACCGGTAATCTGACGGTTCATTTCCTCTGGCCAAGGACTGTATATGTTGTGAGTGCGGAGACCTGCCTCTACGTGACCTACGGGAATCTGGGCATAGAATGCAGCAAGAGCACCTGCGGTTGAAGTAGTGGTATCACCATGTACGAGCACTATATCAGGACGACACTCCTTGAACACATCACGAAGCCCTGTGAGCACGTGTGCTGTCACATCGGTAAGATCCTGGCCCTGTTTCATGATGTTGAGGTCGATGTTTGGAGTAACCTCAAAGATTTTGAGCACCTGATCAAGCATTTCACGATGCTGGCCGGTTACGCATACGATAGTCTCAAACTCCTCTGAACGCTTCTGAAACTCCTTCACCAACGGACACATCTTGATTGCCTCTGGTCTCGTTCCGAAGACTAACATTATTTTTTTCATATATTATCCCTTTCTATTTCTCACGTGCACGATTATATGCCTGCCAATGTAGTTATAACACATCCTTACGCCATACCATCTTATTTACTACACCAACGTAGCTCTGAATGATCTTGACAACCTTGCTGGATACATCATCGACATAGTCAGGTACCGGAATACCATGGTTGCCATTTGCAGTCATTTGGACAGCAAGGTCAATAGACTGAAGAAGTCCCTTGGTATCGATACCGCTCAAAATAAAGCACGCTTTATCGAGAGCTTCCGGGCGCTCTGTTGATGTACGAATACAGACAGCAGAAATTGGCTTACCAATCGAAGCATAGAAAGAACTTTCCTCGGGAAGTGTACCCGAATCGGACACCACGCAGAAAGCATTCATTTGCAAGCAATTATAATCATTAAACCCAAGAGGCTGCTGAATCTGCACGCGTGGATCGAGTTGGAATCCAGATGCAGCCAGACGATTGCGCGACCGTGGATGGCAACTGTAGAGAATTGGCATATCATACTTTTCTGCCATCTTATTAATAGCGGTGAAAAGAGAGGTGAAATTCTTCTCTGTATCAATATTCTCCTCACGATGAGCAGAGAGGAGAATGTATTTGCCTTTCTCCAATCCAAGACGCTGGTGTATATCTGATGCCTCAATTTCTACAAGATTCCCGCGAAGCACTTCTGCCATAGGAGAACCGGTCACGTATGTACGCTCACGAGGAAGTCCACATTCCGCAAGATAACGACGTGCATGCTCTGAATAAGCCATATTAACGTCAGAAATGATATCAACGATACGGCGGTTTGTTTCCTCTGGAAGACATTCGTCCTTACAACGGTTACCTGCCTCCATATGGAAAATAGGAATATGAAGACGTTTAGCCCCAATCACGCTCAAACAAGAGTTAGTATCACCAAGAACAAGGACACCTTCAGGTTTTGTCTGAACAAAAAGTTTGTATGAGCAGTTGATGATATTACCGCAGGTAGCACCAAGATCATCTCCTACTGCATCCATATAAACCTCAGGATCCTTCAATTTGAGATCCTTGAAGAACACTCCATTCAGGTTGTAATCATAGTTTTGGCCTGTGTGAGCGAGGATAACATCAAAATACTTGCGACACTTGTTGATGACAGCAGCAAGACGGATAATTTCAGGGCGAGTGCCGACAATAATGATCAGTTTCAACTTACCGTTTTTCTGCCACTTAACGTCGCTATAATCAAATTTGGGAGTTTTAACAGCCATAGTTTATTCCTTTTCGACTGGATCAAAATAGGTATCTGCTCGATTGGGGTTGAATACCTCATTGCAATACATTACTGTCACCAAGTCTTCGGTTTCACTTAAGTTAATGATGTTGTGAGTATAGCCTGGAAGCATGTGGACGGCCTGAATCTTCTCGCCGCTTACTTCATAATTCCAGATCTCGTTGGTACCCTCCTCACGAAGTTGAATAAGACCATGTCCGGCCACTACGATAAAAGTTTCCCACTTGCTGTTGTGCCAATGTTCTCCCTTTGTAATACCAGGCTTGCTGATGTTGATGGAAACCTGACCATTATTGAGCGTATGAATAAGTTCAGTAAATGAACCACGCTGATCAACGTTCATTTTGAGGTCGTGGATAACTTTGTGCCGAGGCAGGTAGCTGAGGTAGGTAGTCATAAGCTTGTATTCGAGGCTGCCTTGAGGCACAGCCATTGCGGTCTGCACCTTACTCTTTGGTGGATTTACAGAAACAGCGCATTTATTGATGATGTCCACAATCTCTCCGAGAGTGGTTCTGTGGGTAACGGGACAAAAGCAATATTTTCCTCCAGCAGTTGGAACAACGTTGAGACCTTCGAACTCACAACGATGTTCCTTGCCGATGAGGGCTCCAAGCATTTCATCTACCAGATCATCAATGTAAAGGACTTCCATCTCTACACTGCGGTCGTTAACCTGAATTGGGAGATCATTGGCAATATTGTTACAGAAGGTAGCAATGGCACTATTATAATTAGGACGACACCACTTACCGAAAAGGTTTGGGAAGCGGTAGATGAGCATTTTGGCCCCTATTTCCCGTCCGTACTGGAGAAAGAGGTCTTCACCAGCTTTCTTGCTACAACCATATTCAGAATTGCCAAAACGACCAGTGAGGGAAGCTTGGGCAGAGCTAGAGAGCATCACGGGACAGCTGTTTTTATGTGCCTTCAGTGTGTCAAGCAGGACGCCGGCAAAACCGAAATTGCCTTGCATGAACTCTTCCTGATTCTGTGGACGGTTGATACCGGCAAGGTTGAAAACAAAATCAGCTTCAGCACAAAAGCGGTCAAGTTCTTCCTGGGTATTACCAAGGTCATACTCGAAGACTTCATCTACCTGTACACCTTCGTACCAGCGAGCCTTGCCTTCCCTGATGTTATTGAGTTGAGAGCAAAGATTTTTACCGACAAAACCTTTTGCCCCTGTAACCAAAACCTTCATTTATTCTATTTAGCAAGATTAAAAATACCGTTCAATTCGTTCTGAACATACTCAAGAGCGGCAATCTTAACTTTAGTTTCCGTAAGGTTCAGGCGACGAGTGTTATCAGAGTTGAACTCTTTAAGTTCACAACGTTTATTATCGCCCTCTGTAAAGAACTTGTCATAATTAAGAGAGCGATTGTCGGCTGGCACACGATAGAAATCTCCCATATCCTCTGCCTTGGCACACTCTTCGTTAGTCAGGAGAGTCTCGTACAGTTTCTCACCATGACGAATACCGATAACCTTGATATTTTCCTTCTTACCACCGAAAAGTTCGCATACAGCCTCTGCTTGAGTCTGAATAGTACAAGCAGGCGCCTTCTGAACAAGTATATCTCCGTTCTGGCCATGTTCGAAGGCGAAGAGGACGAGATCAACGGCTTCTTCGAGCGACATGATGAAGCGGGTCATTTTAGGTTCGGTCAGTGTAATCGGGTTGCCGTTGCGGATCTGTTCGATCCAAAGTGGAATAACAGAACCACGTGAGCACATTACGTTGCCATAGCGAGTACAGCAGATCTTGGTGTCGCCGGAATAACGGCTCTTTGCTACTGCGATTTTCTCCTCAATGGCTTTGGTGATACCCATCGCATTAATTGGATACGCTGCTTTATCCGTTGAAAGACAGATTACTGCACCAACCTTTGCCTCAATAGCAGCAGTAAGGACATTGTCTGTGCCAATTACATTAGTCTTTACGGCTTCCATTGGGAAAAACTCACAGGAAGGAACTTGCTTTAAGGCTGCTGCATGAAAAATATAGTCAACACCAGGCATAGCATTTCGACATGACTGAAGACTTCGTACATCACCGATAAAGAACTTGATTTTGTGCGCAACATCAGGATACTTTATCTGATATTCATGACGCATATCATCCTGTTTCTTCTCATCACGAGAGAAAATACGGATTTCTGCAATATCAGTCTTCAAGAAACGATTCAATACTGCATTACCGAATGAACCTGTCCCTCCGGTAATCATAAGGGTCTTACCTGTAAAGATGCTCATATTAACTTTTTATTGTTATTAATTAACCATCGTGCAGTTAGCATGAATCCATAAAACGTTATTCTCACCGGCTGAAATCCTTGACTCAGGATGTCAGCTATTTCGAAGGCTGACCGATAGTTTGAAAGTTCAGATTAACGTGGGCTTACAACTCCATCACAGAATATTGTGTCTATACAAATATGCTTCACAAGTGCTTGACAGAACCTTGGAATAGACGTTTGCTCGTACATAGCATGTGTTAGAAATGATAGGGATCAGCCATAATTCGCACTTCCCTGTTTACAAGGAAGCGATTCACGATGTTGCATTATTTATCAAAATGTCAAAGAACTTTACAATCATCGTATCTTACCGGGAGACCAAGGGTATTTGAGTGCCGACGCATAGTTAAATCTATTCAAGAGTAGCCATATTATTGGGGAAAATACCTACGCAACGCAATCAATACGATTATTGCCAGCAGCATCCAAATATCGCCATTGCCGAAAATGTATCGGAACCATTCTCGCAACTCTGCGACTACTTCATGATCCGATGAGACTATACGAAATTTTTAAGGAATTCAGAATTAGATCGCTCTATAAAATTATGCCAATCAATTCCACACAGTTGACCGTTAAACACAACAATATAAATACCAATTACTTAAGCACATGCACTTCTCAAATACACTATGGATTATTATTATCAAATCATGCAATTAATCGCGACGAAATATATCACGTGTATAAACTTTCTCCTCCACATCACTCAAGTAATCATCAAAACGATTTGCAATAATTACATTAGACAGAGCCTTGAATTTAGCAAGGTTGTTCACTACCAGTGACCCGAAAAAGTTTTCACCATCAGCAAGTGTTGGCTCATAGATTACCACATTAGCACCTTTTGCTTTGATACGCTTCATAATGCCTTGAATGGCACTTTTACGAAAGTTATCGGAGTGTAATTTCATCGTCAAACGATATACTCCAATAGTAACAGGCTCTTTTTTGCCATCATACTGATTATTTGTGCTATAATCGTACCAACCGGCTTTGCGAAGTACTGCATCTGCGATATAACCCTTACGGGTACGATTACTCTCTACAATAGCAGTTATCATGTTCTGTGGCACGTCTGCATAATTGGCGAGCAACTGCTTTGTGTCCTTTGGCAGACAGTAACCACCATAGCCGAACGATGGATTGTTATAGTGAGTACCGATCCGAGGATCGAGACCGATGCCCTGGATGATGGCAGCTGAATCAAGTCCCTTCACTTCTGCATAGGTATCGAGCTCGTTGAAATAGCTGACACGCAGAGCAAGATAGGTGTTGGCAAAGAGTTTTACAGCTTCGGCCTCCTTCAATCCCATGAAAAGAGTGTCGATATTCTCTTTGATGGCACTTTCCTGAAGAAGCTTTGCGAATATCTCGGCAGACTCTTCCATGTGATTGCCTTGAATCTTGCGGATTGCCTCATTCTCTTCCTCCCATTCCTCTGACATCATCTTTGGATAACCAACGATGATACGTGAAGGCCAGAGATTGTCTTCGAGTGCCTTACTCTCTCGAAGGAATTCAGGAGAGAACAGCAAACGGAACTCACGACGTTTGCCATCTGCAAGAGGTTCCATCTGTGCAAACTTTTGAGCATATTTCATATAGAGTGAACGGCAATAGCCAACAGGAATCGTTGACTTGATTACCATTGTCGCCTTTGGATTAACAGAAAGAACGAGGTCAATCACATCCTCAATATGGTGTGTATCGAAGAAGTTCTTTACAGGGTCATAGTTGGTAGGTGCAGCAATAACTACAAAATCTGCATCTTTATAAGCGGATGCTCCATCAAGGGTTGCAGTAAGGTTGAGTTCCTTTTCTGCGAAGTATTTTTCAATATACTCGTCCTGTATCGGCGAGATACGATTGTTAATCTTCTCCACCTTTTCAGGGATAATATCAACAGCAGTCACTTTGTGGTGTTGTGCCAAAAGAGTTGCAATACTCAAACCGACATAACCGGTACCGGCTACAGCAATTTGGAGGTCTTCAAAATTTCTCATATTCTCGCGGATTAATTTGGTTCTGATGGCCGTATTGAACGACACCACGAAAAGCTCTTTACAAGCGATTTAATCAGATTACCTGTACAGTAGAAATAACAATAGAGGTATATGGTTAAATTTTCTTAAATATTTGGAATTGAAAATGGTGCTATTGCAGAAAAGGGCATCGGGGAGCGTAATTCATACAAACAGTGGATAATAAACATAATGCCTCAATACTGTTGCGTAGAAAATATGGTCAATACCAGGAAGAATATCTTTGATGCCTGATTAAGATAGTAGCAGCACGCCGTTAGAAGTGTGCAACTAATCAAGAAACTAAATAATCAAAAGAATAACAATCTAAAAACAAACGTTGCTTAAATACAAACCGGGTTGTTACATATAATCCAGCGCAATACTTACTTCTGGCTGATCAATGGCCATATCGTGGCACTTGAAGATTATTTGTCATATACCTCGAACCTCGAATTTTTCGACTTGAACTCGGGTACCGTCCGCTTCATAAGCCGTATCATGTCGGGAATCTCCACCTTTCGGGACAGCGTCTCCAGCTCTTCGGCAACGCCGCAGGCCTCCCCGTAGTCATACTCCCGAACCTTGGCGATACGGATCCGGTCGTGCGTCGTCGGAAGCGTGTTCTCCTTGTTCGACAGAACCTCCTCGTACAGTTTCTCCCCCGGACGCAGACCCGTGTATTCGATCCTGATGTCCTTCTCCGGCTCGAAGCCCGCCAGGGAGATCATCCGCCGCGCCAGGTGCGCGATCTTAACCGATTCGCCCATGTCGAAGACGAAGATCTGATTGCCCGTCGACATCGTGGCGGCCTCCATGACCAGACGGCACGCCTCGGGGATCGTCATAAAGAAGCGCGTAATGTCCGGATGCGTGACAGTCACCGGACCGCCCTTGGAGATCTGGTCCCTGAAGCGGGGAATGACCGAACCGTTCGAGCCCAGCACATTCCCGAAGCGCGTGGTGACGAAACGCGTCTTCCCCGGCGTGCGGCCCTGCTCGATCGACAGACCCAGCGACTGCACATAGATCTCCGCAAGGCGCTTCGTGCAACCCATCACGTTCGTCGGGTTCACGGCCTTGTCCGTCGAGATCATAACCATCTTCTCAACATCGTATTCGATGCACTTGTCAGCGACGTTGCGCGTTCCCGCGACGTTTACCAGAACCGCCTCGCATGGGTTCTCCTCCATCAGCGGGACGTGTTTGTAAGCCGCAGCGTGGAACACCACCTGCGGATGGTACGTCCGGAACACGAAGTCCAGACGGGCGGGAATCCGGACGTCGCCGATGACAGGGATGAATTTCAATGCCGGATAGCGCTCCTCCAGTTCCAGGCGAAGGTTGTGCATCGGGGTCTCCCCGTTGTCGAAAAGGATAAGCTCCTTCACCCCGAACGTCGCCAGCTGACGGCAAAGCTCCGAGCCGATGGAACCTGCCGCCCCCGTAACCAGGATCGTCCTCCCGCGGAAGTTGGCGATGATCTCATCCATCGAAATGCGGATCTCGGGACGGCCTAACAGGTCTTCGATCTTGATCTCCCGGATCGACTGCTTCATGATCTTCCCGTCGATGACCTCGTCGATCGGTGGGGCGATCAGAATTTTGACCCCCTGCTCCGTACAGTATCTGATCAGACGCTCCTGCTCCTGCTGCGCATCGTCATTGGTGGCGAAAAGGATCGCGTCGACATCGACTCGGTCCCGCAGGTATTCGACGCTGTGCTGATTCTCGAAATAGTAGACCGGGCACTCCGCGATCGTATGCTTGCGCAGGGACTTCCCGTAGGTCAGAAAACCGACGACGCGGTAATGCGGCGAGTTTTGAAGACGCGTGACCAGAGACACTGACTTGTCCCCCGTGCCGTAGACCAGAACCTGACGGCTGTTCGCGCGGCGGGACTGCTTCAACTTGATCAGGTCGTAGACGACGATCATGCAAAGACGAAGGGCCAGCAGAAGGAAGAGCGTGACCAGCACGTCCAGCAGGAAACCCATGGAAAGGGCGGCATAAGGCGGAGACGGTTTTTGGGGAAGGAGAAGCACGTAGAAGAACATCAGCAAGTCCTTGAAGAGAACCGCACCGCCCAGTTTCCAGATTTCCCGAAGCGTCGTATGACGGATGACGCTGCGGAACGTTCGGAAAACGATGAACGAAAAAACGCTCAAAACACACGAACCGGCCAACAGCCAGAAACCGTACCATACCGTGAAAACCGGATTCGTGAACAATCCGCGAACCAACAGGTAGGCGATCAAGGTCGAAACTACAGACACGACCGTGTCGATCGTCAAGATCAGCCACGACGAAAAATACCGTGACGATAGGTATTTTTCAATCCCAAAACGGGACATGATAACTTGAAGCATACGGAGGCGTGAAAAGTTATCGGCATCCTTTGCAGCAGGACAGCCGGAACATAAGAGAACCCGCGGCAACTACCCCTGCCGGAACAGCGGTAAGCCGATTATAATGACGCAAAAATGAAAACTATCGAAATACGGCCTGCGAATAGAACGGGAAACGATAAATCCCGGATTTCAGGCAGCCCCAATCGGGTGAAACGGTTTAGTCCGTCGTGATTTTTTCCAGAAAACAGCCGGGAATGTAGGTCGTCGCCACGGCTACGACGCCCTCGATCGAGACGATCAGCCGCCGGTTGCCCTTGACACGCCGAATATAGCCTTCGGCCCCTTTGAAAACACCCTCTGTAACGCGGACCCGGTCGCCCCGCCGGAGTTCCGCCGGCGCTTCGGGGAGGTATTCCAGCCCGGGATCGTCGGTCGACGTGACCAGCATGAAGGCCTCCATCTCGGGATCGGGAATGACGGCCGGTTTTTTGGTCTCCCGATCGAAATATACCATCAGCGGACTGGTAGCCTTCGCCCGCTGCATCAGTTCGAGCACCGCACGTTCCGCCTGCCGGACGAACATCAGCGATGAAACGGCCGGTTCGCGTCGGCGAATCGTCCTGCCGCCGACGGTTGTTTCTGTGGAACGTAAAGGAATGTAGGTTTTTACACCGTCCTGTGCGAGAAGCCTTTCGACATCGAACACCCGGTTGTAAAAGACTTTCAGTGCATACCAGTGCTCTTCGTCACTCTTGTCGAACATATAGCTTGCTAAAGGGCATACTTTACAATCCCCCGCAGGCAAAAACCGGCTTGTGAAAACGGTTTTTTCAGCGAGGCAATCGGGGGCTGGCCACTTGTAATCCGACACCTGATGCGACTGTCCCTGACCCAGGGACGACACCGAAACCCCTTGTAAAAAGATACACCTCAGCAGTAACAGAGGCGTTTTTCACTACACAAAAGTATGGATTATTGCGTTAATAACCAAATATTTTACTCCAATCTTTTCAATCCCCCAAAACAGCTCGAACAACAAACACTTATTAATCAAACATTTAATCCACAAGCGAGCAATACATACGCCCAAACGGACGATAAAACATTCGTTTTACCGTATTTGCCGGTCGAAATGCAGCAAAACAGTGCAGAAAAATATGCCCCGAAGGCCGCATTAAACTTGTTTCAGAACTGCCGGGAACACCGATTCAATTGCAAAACTTCAGATCGTCCTCCGCAACGATCACCCCGACATCCTTCCTCTCTCCCGAGGACAAAACAACCTCTTTAAACGTATTCAACTCTTTTTCAGGACGCGAAATGCCGGCCACGGAATTATTCCTTTACGAGCGTTTCAGCCGTATAGTCTTCATCGCGGGCGGCTTTCTCCAATAACCTGGTTTGATACTCGGATTTGACTTTCAGAATGATTTGCTGGATGTACTTGCGGTCGGGACACTTGGGTTTAGGCTCGTTGCGGTCGAAATCCCAGTTAGACGGATGCACCGACACGCCTAAACTCTTCATCGTCCGTTTGCGGTCTTTCGTAATGCGCAACATGAGCGGATGTTCCCCGTTGGCGAGGGTCTTGCTTTTGAAACAAATAACTGAAATAGTGGCGTCCATAGCCTTTTGGCGGTTTACACCACGGTTTACACAGACCGTGTAAACCAACGTAAAAACGGGGTCATATAATCGGCATTTCGAAAATTCCACTTTGAAATAATCGGATTTCAACCTCCGATCTTGAAATATCGACAAAAAAAGCAAAATTTAAGGGACGTTTAAAACATGCTTAAACGTCCCTTAAATTTGGATTACCCCCTATCTCTATTTATAATTGTAGTAACTTGGGGTATATTTATCCAAAAATAATAGCAGCCAAGATTGCCAGCCACACCATACCTCCTCCTGCGAGCGTCCATAGAATGTCCTGCATGTCGGCTTTCGGGTCGATCTTGCGCTCCTTGACAACGGCGGCCGTCAGGACGGCGATCAGCACGAAGTAAACGTTCAGCACGCGCCGCCATATCCGTTCGGGAAACCGCACCCAGAGCGACGCAAGCGTCAGCAGCAGCGGCAGGGCGGCAACATATCCCGCGACGGTGCTGTCGAGCGTCAGGCCGTGCCACACCACGCCGAGCCACTCCCCCGCGGAAGCCTGCGCCGCATCCGCGGCATAGTAGGCCAGAAAAACGGGTTTCTGCACCGCCATCAGCAGGACAGTCGCGCAGAACACCCCGAAAACAAAAGCCAGTTTCTTCTTTACCATACGAGCAAAATAATGCACAATACGCCGGGCGCGATACCGCTCCGCAGCCGGGCAGGACGTCGCGGCGCATACTGCAACCACAATCCCCCTTCCTAAGGAGATTCCGCCGCCGGGAAATCCGGTCCGGAACCGTTCGATCCGGGAAATCGTCCTGCGGAAAAGTCCTCCGCCCGAAAAATCCGGTCCGGAAATCCGTCCTGCCGGGAGCAACCATCCGCCGGAATCGTCCAGACCGGGAGCCGTTCATCCGGAAGAGCGTTCCGGCCGCGGATCACCCGTCAAAAAAACGCCCGGCCCGGAAAACCGCATGCCGGGCACTCCCTAAATCTTCTCGCCGTAGGCCAGATCGCCGGCATCGCCGATGCCCG
>ERZ827450.2066-NODE-2066-length-17813-cov-4.457597_pt1 | contig 17813 bp, 20 predicted proteins | sample MGYA00519773_ERZ827450 | MGnify/ENA primary metagenome ERZ827450 (study PRJEB31778, sample SAMEA3449306) | human gut metagenome | biome: human gut; feature: human-associated habitat; material: faeces | place: United Kingdom | collected 2010/2012 ...
AAAAGTTTTTTCATAATTTTGAAAAAACTTGACTATAATAATAAAAGATAGTATAATTATTATAGTTAGGAGGAGATTTATGGAAAGAATAAGTAGAGAAAATTATTTATCTATATTAAAAAATTTCAAAGATCAACAAATAATAAAAGTTATCACAGGAATAAGAAGATGTGGAAAATCAACATTACTTGAAATTTTTCAAGATTACTTGAAAGAAAATGGAGTAGAAGCAAAGCAAATAATATCAATAAATTTTGAAAATGCAGATTATGAGGAATTACAAGACAGAAAGAAATTATATGAATATATAAAAGAAAGATTAGTAAAAGGAAAAAAGACATACGTTTTTCTAGATGAAATTCAAAATGTAAACGAATTTGAAAAAACAGTAGATAGCCTATTTATAAATAAAGACGTAGACTTATATATAACAGGTTCAAATGCATATTTATTATCTTCAGAATTAGCAACATTGCTTACAGGAAGATATATAGAAATAAAAATGTTGCCATTATCGTTTAAAGAATATTTATCAAGCTTTGAAGATAAAACAGACTTGTCAAGAAAATTTAGAGATTATTTAAGATATAGTTCATTTCCTCAAGCAACCCAATTATATAAAATAAACCCAGAAAACATAAATTTATTTTTAGATGGAATATATAACACTATTTTATTTAAAGATGTAATGCAAAGAAAAGGAATAACAGATAAAAATGTCTTAGAAAGAGTTACAAAATATTTGTATGACAACATAGGAAATAGAACAAGTATGAAAAGCATAAGTGATAATATTGAAGGAATAGAAAAAAATTCATCATATAATACAATTTCAAACTATGTAGATGCATTAATAGATAGTTATTTAATATTTAAAGCTAACAGATATGATATAAAAGGAAAAGAGTTTTTAAAAACTCAAGAAAAATATTATGCAATAGATATAGGATTAAGATATTATATGTTAGGACAAGGCTCTGGTCGAGATATGGGACATATATTAGAAAATATTGTGTATCTTGAATTGTTGAGACGAGGATATGAAGTATATATAGGAAAATATGATGATTTAGAAGTTGATTTCGTGGCAAGAAAGCCAGAGAATACTATATATTATCAAGTTGCATTAACAACTAGAGAAGAAAATGAAGGAGATAATAAAATTTTAGATAGAGAATTAACTCCATTGAAGAAAATAAATGATAATTATCCTAAATACATTTTGACATTAGATGATGATTTAGATGCAGACTTTGATGGAATAAAGAAGATAAATGTATTGGATTGGTTACTTGAAAAAAATGATTAATTAAAAAAACAAAATAATAACGAAATTGTTTGGCTCTATTGAAATAGAGCCTTTAATTAGTACATGAGTATGTATTTGTGTTGAAAAAGTAATCAAAAAATGGTACAATAACGCCAAAAAATAATATATTTTAAGGAAATGAAATGCAAAAAATTGGAGAAATAATAAATATTGCAAATAAGGTATTTGTAAAAAATATAAAAAAACAAATTAAGGAAATAAAAAACTCTCAATTTAGAGATGAAGTTAAAAACAATTTATCAATGGCAGGAGAATTGCTAATAGATAGCATATATATGTTTAATAAAAAAAAGACAATTGCAGCAATTTCGATATTACGAAATGTATATGAAATGACACTTAAAGGTATTGTGTTAGACAAAAATGAAGAAATATTTAATTCGTATCAGATAATAAAGAAATCAGAAAAATCAGATAAAGATAATTCAAGTAAAATTAGAAAGTTTATTGGAGAGAATTTTAAAGAATATTTTTATGTTTTAGAAAATGATGAAAGTTTTAATAACATATATGGAAATGGAGTTTTAACATATTTATATGATAAATTGTGTAGTTATTCTCATTCGTCAAAAATTATGGAGGAATTTTACAAAATAAAAAAAGATGAAATAATTGTTAACCAGATGATTTGTATTTTTTTATTATATGTAATGGTAGTTTTTTTTATGGATGCAACTAGTGTTAAATTAAAACAAATAGCTATCTCTGAAAACACTTGTATATTATATACTATTATTATGATTTATAGCATTTATGAATGTATAAATAGTGAGAATAATTTAAATGAACTAACGAAATATAGCAATATAATTGATTTATCTATTGGTTTAAATAAAGAGTATTGGTTAAAAGAAAAGAAGCTTATTTTATATGTAACACAACAAATACAGAATGAGAATAATAATGATATTGTGATAGACGAAAATGATGAATTAGGTAAAAGATTAAAAATGTATTGCGGAGAGATGAATTACGAAAGATTGTTTTTTATTTTCAACAATTAAGATAGGTCAATAATTTTAAAAAATTGATAAATAATTACAATTTTCGACATTTTTTTTAAATAAATTATGATATATAATTAGAGAGGTGATTTTATGGATGAATGGAATGCAATTGATTTACATATGCATACATGTAAAGGCATTACTAGAGACAAGAGCAATGATGAAGTTAAATTTAGTTATGAATATTTACAGCAAGTTATAGAAAAACATGATATAAAATTAATGGCAGTTACTAATCATAATATTATTGATATTATAAATTTTATATTAATGAGATATTTGGCAAAATGTCAAAATTCAACAATGCTAATGGGGGTGGAACTAGACACTAATTTATCAATAGGAACACCGATTCATATAGCAACAATATTTGAAGAAAATTTTTGGAAAAATTACAATGCAATGAAAGAGATAAATGATATTACTAAAAGAAAAATGGAAGACGAAGAGATCTCTTATACTAATGATGAAATATTAGCAATCTTAGGTAAATATAATGTTATAATGATACCTCATGGAAATAAAGATAAAGGTATTTTCAAAAATGCAAATGGAGAGCAAATTAATGAAGCCTTAAAAAAGATAAGAGAAGGCTTTATTAGAATTTTTGATAGTCCATCAGATTGGAAATTAGCAAAAATAAAGGGATTTTTAGCAGAATTAGGGGAAGAAAATCTAGATGAATTTGGAGGAGTGCTTTTTTCTGATGTAAGAGATTGGTCAAAATATGATGAAAAATATAGGAATTTTTACATGAACGCACAACCAACATTTAAGGGAATTCTTCATTCAATAAGTAATCCAACTGCAAGATTTAAACCGTATAATGAAATAAGAGAAAATAATAATTACATCTCCAAGATTGTTTTCAAAAAAAGAAATGATAAAAGTAGAATAGAAGAAGGAGAAATCAGATTATCAAGTGGATATAATTGTATAATAGGAAAATCAGGGTCAGGCAAATCATTATTAGTGCATATGATAAAAAAAGAGTTACTAAGAAATTCAGAAGAAAATAAAAATTATTCCTTTGCTGAAAATACAGAAATAGAATTATTTAATGAAGATGGAAGAAGAATAGATTCTACAATGATAAACTTAGGGATAGGAGCAAACTTGTATAATAAAATTATATCTGCAAGTTCAAACGATGATAACTATGATTTATATTCAGTTATTAGTTTATTAAATAGTAATTTTGAAAAGGAGAAAAAATTTAAAGAATTTAAAGTAGAGTATAATAAAAATGTAAAAGAATATGTGCAACTAATTGCTCAAATAAATGATTACAACCAAGAATTAATAACAAATAAAAATAAATTGTTTAATGATATAAAAAAATTGAATGAATTAAAAGAAACTAAGATTTTTGATGTACAGCAAATTAATACAGAAGTCCAAGAAAGTTATACAGAAGAAAATATAAATGATTTTTTTAAGTGCAATGAAGAAATTAAAAATTTAAAAGAAAGTGTACAAATATATAGGGGGAAATATAGTAAGGAAATAATACAATTAATAGAAAGACTAACCCAAAAATTAAATTTAGCTAAATTAGATATGTTAAATATAAAACAAAATGATGAGCTAAAAAATTTCAAGATAAAGATAATAAATGATTCTATCGAAAAAATAAACGATGCTAAATCAACTAAAGCAAAAGAAAAGTCAAAACTAATAAAATCAATACCAGAAGAAAGAGAAAAAATTATTCAATTGGTTTTAAAACTTAAATTAAATAAAATAGTTAGAGATAATACAGATTTATCAATAAATAAGGAAAAGATAAACTCAGAAAAAGAGATAAATAAAAATGTTATAGTAATAGAATCGTTACCTAATGAAGTTATCATGAATGTTAATGAAAAAGAAAACGAATTATTTAATACTAATAAATATAAATTAAAATTAGATAAAGATAGAAGTTATAATATGACGAATAAAAAAGAAGCCAAAGAGTTAATTGATAAATATATAGCTATTGGATTATTAAAGAATGATAAGGATATAATTTCAGAAAATTTGAAATTAAATATTCAAATTAAATTTGATGGACAGGATATTAAAAAAATGAATCCAGGGAATATAGCTAAGAAATATATACAAATATATTTTGATGAGCAAATAAAAAATGGAAAAAATAATGTAGTAATATTTGATCAAATTGAAAATGACGTAGATAAGGAATTTATTAATGAAGTTATAAAGGACTTAATAGGAGAAACTAAAGGACATGTCCAACTTATTATAGTTACTCATGATCCAATTGTTGCAGTAAATGCAGACCCTAATAATTATATTGAAAGTTTAAAAACAGATAAAAATAGATTTAAATATCGTAATTTTGTACCAGAGTCATATGAAAGGGATGAGTTAAAAACAATAGCTTGTAATGTAGATGGTTCAAAGGATGTAATTAGAGGAAGATATGAAATATATGAAGGAGAAAAGATGTATGAAAATTGATATTATAAAAAAGGAAGATGGAGAAATAGTTTTTTGTATTGACAAAGAGGAATACAAATTTGAATATGAAGCACTTGATAAATTAATTGAAAGAGTATACAACAATGATGCAGAAGTTACCTATGAAACTACTGAAGAATTAAAGGAATATGAAGAATTACTAAAAGGAATTGTAACTGGAGCAAGGAAAGAGGATTATAGAGAAGCTGTCCGAAAGGCAAAAGAAGCAAGTGAAAAACTTGAGAGCGAAGAACAGAATGAAATTATATAGAAAAATAAAAGAGTAGGCAAAGTGAAGATTTTAAAAAATAACTTTGCCTGCTTTTTTATTTAGAATCTACACCAACTTAACCTCCTCCATCACAAACTCATCAACCATTTGCTGAATCATCTTCAAATACTTAACCTGCTCAACAAAACTCTCATTCTCAGAAGGAGCAGGAAACCTTTCTTTAAGTTCAAACTCAATCAAATTAGCATAACCCTTCAAATGATATTCAAACTCCAACAAATAATCCATAACAGAACCATCCATAACCAAACGAGAAAACTTAAAAGGCTTATACTCTTCCAAATACTTCTTAGCCCAAACACCATATTTACCTAGTTTCAAATTTATCACCACCCAAACTCATAATAACCAAATTCAAGCAATCACCAAAACCAGCCCTATAATATTTATCATTCCAATAACCAATATAATCAAGATAATTTTCATCAAGCTTGTCCAATTGTTTTTGAACATATTTTTTATTACAACTTGCAACATTTTTCAAAATGTTATCACAATACTTATCAAACTCAATCAAATGTCCTTTATCCTCTTCAGTAATTCTGCTCAAACACTCATCTCTAAAAATTATCCATTCTCTCATCAAATCATTAACTTTATTATCTAAATCCATAAAAATCATTCCTTTCAAAATTTAATCAAAAATCTAAAATAGTCATAAAAATTCATTAAAAAACTAATCAAAATCGTCAAAAATAAATTTAATTACTATTAGAAATCAAATACAATTAGTAAAAATCTCCTAAAACTTTCCAATAAAAATCAAACGAAATTAATACAAATCTCCTAAAATCTCCCAATAAAAATTGGGGAGAAATTGGGGATCAAATTTTCAAAATCACCCCAATTTTAACAAAATCACACACTAAACGAAAAACCAGCAAAGCACTAATATCACTAGCATACAATACAATTCAACACATCTAACAAAATATGTTATGTAACCCTCATAACCCGAAGGCCATACCAAGAATTGAAAAACCAAGTATTTTACACTATTGTCATAGATAAAATATAAAGAAAAGCGTTAATATGTATTAAAATAATTAACACAAAGTGATATAATCAAAAAGGAATAAAAATATATCTTGAATATTAAAATGTGTAGATAGATAAATTATAAATAATATTAAGACAATGAGGTAAATTATGAAAGTTTTAACTATAAAGCAACCATGGGCAACTTTAATTATGCAAGGAGATAAGCGATTTGAATTTAGAAGTTGGCAAACTAAATATAGGGGAGAACTTCTTATACATGCTGGTAAAGAAATTGATAAAGAAGCGGTAAAAAGATTAGCAAATTATCTGCCGAAAGAATTGCCACAAGGTAAAATTTTAGGAAAAGTAACATTAGTCGATTGTATAAAGATGACACATGAATTTAAAGAAAAATTATTAAAAGAAAATAGTGATATTTATACAAAAAGTTCTTTTCAAGAAAATTATGGCTGGCAATTAGAAGATGTGTATGTCTTTGATGAACCAATAGATGCAAAAGGTCATTTGAGTTTATGGGAGTACGACCTTGAAAACGAGAAATAATTCCCAGAGCATAAAGAAAGTTTAAAATCGAGAAGTCTCAAACAATTATTTAAATAAAAGAGGAGCATACTTATGGAGAATAAAATACAGCAATTTAAACAATTAGTAAACAAATGTGATAATATTGTATTCTTTGGTGGCGCAGGTGTGTCAACTGAAAGCGGAATTCCTGATTTTAGGAGTAAGGACGGTTTGTATAACCAGCAATATAAATATCCGCCTGAGACAATACTAAGTCATACGTTTTTTATGAATAAAACGGAGGAATTTTTTAAGTTTTATAGATCAAAGATGAACTCGTTAAAATATCAACCTAATATTACTCATATAAAACTTTCAGAGCTTGAAGCTAGAGGAAAGTTAAAGGCGGTAATAACGCAAAATATAGATGGTTTGCATCAAAAGGCTGGCTCTAAGGTTGTATATGAATTGCATGGTAGTGTACTACGAAATTATTGCATGAATTGCCATAAATTTTATGATGCTGAATATGTGTTTAACAGTGATGGCATTCCAAGATGCAGCTGTGGAGGAATAATAAAGCCAGATGTGGTTTTGTATGAAGAGGGATTGGATGAGGAGACAATCGAAAATTCGACAGCTGCTATTCAAAAGGCTGATTTGTTAATTGTTGCTGGCACGTCACTTACTGTTCAACCTGCAAGTGGATTAATAAACTTTTTTAGAGGCAGAAATCTTGTATTGATAAACAGGGATTCAACTCCGTATGATAATAAAGCAAATCTTGTTATAAATGATAGTTTAGGTAAAGTTTTCTCGAATTTATAAAGAATAAATTAAGAAACAACATAGGATAAATTATTTTAAACGTATAAAATGAATCAAAGGAGCAAATTATTAAGACTTTAGATGAATTGGTAGCAGATAAAATATTAGATTTAGTGCATTATGTATTATTAAAATTTATAAAACCAGATATTACTTTGAATAAAGTAAATGAATTAGACATACAAGCAATCGAAAAATTAAAACAGCAATATGGAATTGAAGCAATAATTTTAGACGTAGATGATACATTGCGTAAAAAATGAAAGACATTCCAAAATGTAATAAGGAATGGATTGAAGACTTAAAAGACAAGATAAAAATTATGATTGTAAGCAATGGAGTAGACAAAGATATAGAAAAATATTTCAATGAAAACGGAATTGATTACATAGGATTTGCGTGTAAACCATTAAAGAAGAATTTTTTGAAAGCATGTGAAAAAATGAATGTAACCCCCGTGAGTGTACTAATGGTTGGCAATAGCTTGTTTGATGATATATATGGCGGAAAAAGAAATAAGATGAAAACAGCACTTGTAAAAGAAGTAGAAGATAATGAGAGATAATTTAATAAAAACAAATAATACGCTGAATTGAGCTGGTATCAATAAGTCTGGAAGAAATATGAATTTTATGTGAAAATTAGCACTCGATACTTGATTCTGCTAAAATTAGATGTATAATATATCTGTAAATGGTAAAGAATATTTATCATAAACATGTGCCACTCTCATCAAGTGTCAACACATAATATATTTTAAGGAGTTGATTTTTATGATGATGATACCTAGAAAACATGATTTTGATTTATTTGATGATGTATTTGGAGATTCATTCTTTAATGAGGGAGCAAGTAGACTAATGAAAACAGATATTAAAGAGAAGAAAAATGAATACATTATTGACATTGACTTACCAGGATATGAAAAAGAAGGAATAAAACTTGAGATTCAAGATGGATATTTAACAGTACATGCTAGTGTTAATAAAGAAGAAAATGACGAAGAAAAAGGCAGATTTGTACGTAAAGAAAGATATTCTGGAGCTTGCTCTAGAAGCTTCTATGTTGGAGAAGATATTACAGAAGAAGAAATTAAAGCTAAATTTAAGAATGGTACATTAACTATTGTTGTTCCCAAAAAGGAAGACAAGAAAGAATTGCCAAGCAAAAAATATATTGAAATTGAATAATGAAAAGTCCCACAGAAATGTGGGATTTATTATTTTCATAAAAATTTATAAAATACAATAAAAATGTTGATAAAGTTTTTCTTATATGATAGTATGTAATTGGAAAATATTTCTATTAAAACAATAAAAACAATTGGAAAAAATATCTAAAAAAATAAAAGCCCTAGCAAGCTAGAACTCTTTATTCACCTAAGTGAAACCAATATGAATTGGCATTTAAGGTTACCCTTATTTTAACTCATTGTGCTATTTTAGATAGTAATTTAATAGCAAATTAAATATATCATAGAAAGGAAGAAATTGCAAGTATATGGAACAAAAAAACTTAAAAAAATATCCAGAATATAGTATAGGATTAGATATTGGAACAAATTCAGTAGGTTGGGCTGTAACAGATTCGGAAAATAACATTTTAAAACACGGTGGTAAAAATATGTGGGGCGCAAGGTTATTTGATGCAGGAGATACTGCTGCGCAAACGAGAACGTTTAGAGGAACTAGAAGAAGAATTGAAAGAAGAAGAGAGAGTAAATATTTTACAGAGCTTATTATTAGACGACATGGAAAGGGAGTATCCAAACTTTTTTCCTATGCTTAGAGAGTCTTCTAAAGTTGAAGATGAAAAGCAACAAGAAAAATTGGATGGAAAAAAATATAATTTGTTTTCAGAATTGAATTTTTCAGATCAAGATTATTATGCAAAATACCCAACTATTTATCATTTAAGAAAAGAACTTACAATGAGTAAAGAAAAGCATGATATTAGATTGGTATATCTTGCAATTCATCATATTATTAAGTATCGTGGTAACTTTTTATATGAAGGTGATTTAAAAAGTAACACTGACGAAGTATTAGAGTCTATAGAATTTTTGGTAAACTTTATACGAGAAAATTTTGAAATAGAATTTAACTCTACATCGGAAAAGCTAAGAAATATTTTAAAAGATAAAGAAACAACAAAGGCAGAGAAGAAAGATGCTTTGATGAGGTTATTTGATTATGCCAAAGAAGATAAGGCTATAATAAATGGCATTATTTGTGCAATTTTAGGCTATAAATTTGATATTAATAAAATATTTGATGTTGAATTAGAAAATTCGAATATTTCATTTAGCAGTGATATTGCAAATGAAGAAGAAATAAAAGATGCTTTACAAGAAAACGCTGATGTATATGATGTTTTACAAAAGATATATAACTGGTTTGTTTTGCAGGACATTTTACAAGGAAATAGTAGTATTTCAGAGGCTTTTATAAAAAAATACGAAAAGTATAAAAAAGATTTAGAAAATTTGAAAAACATTTATAAAACATATTTAAAAACTGAGTATAATAATATGTTCAGACAAGAAGAAATTGGTAGTTATGCAATGTATGACAAGAACATTTCGAAATGTCCAATAGAAGAGCTTTATAAAAAAATAAAAAAAGATTTTGCAAGTATTCCGGACTGCAAAGAAAAACAAGAAATATTACAAGAAATAGATAATGAAGCTTTTTTAATAAAGATAAATACAACTGCCAATGCTGCAATACCATATCAATTGCATTATCAAGAGCTGGAAAAGATACTTGAAAATCAAGCAAAATTTTATTCAACTATAAATGCAAATAAAGAAAATATTTTAAATTTGATGAAATTTAGAATACCATATTATGTTGGACCACTTGCAAAAAATGATAATAGTAGATTTGCCTGGATTGTAAGAAAGAGTGATGATGCTATCAGGCCTTGGAATTTTGAAGAATGTGTTGATGTTGATGCTACTGCTGAGATGTTTATAAGAAGAATGACTAATAAATGTACATATTTATTGAGTGAAGATGTAATTCCGAAGCAATCGATCTTATATTCTGAATTTTGTGTAAGGAATGAACTTGCAAATGTTAGAGTAAATAATCATAAATTATCACCTCAAACAAAGGATTTAATTATAGAGAAATTGTTTAAGATGAAAAAAACAGCAAAAGCAAAAGATTTAAAACAGATACTTATTGATAATCAAATTTTTAAGGAAATTAGTTCGGTGACTGGACTTGCAGAGGTTGACAAGTTTATGTCTAATATGTCTTCATATATTGACATGAAAGAAATATTTGGAATTGTAGATGAAAATAATATAGAGATGATAGAAAACATAATAGAATGGATTACTATTTTTGAGGATAAAAAGATTTTAAAAAGAAAAATAGAAAGAGAGTACCATTTAGATGAAAAAATTATAAATAGACTTGCAAAAAAGAATTATAGCGGATGGTCAAGATTATCTAAAGAATTATTAATAGGATTAAAGTCATTTGATGACGGAAAAAATATAATGGAAAAATTACAGTCTACAAAAGATAATTTTATGCAAATTATTAATAATGATCAATATGGCTTTAATAAGCAAATAGAAGATAGAATGAAAAATAATGATACAAAAATAACTTATGAAATGGTTGATGAAATTCCAACGTCGCCAGCTAACAAAAGAGCTATATGGCAGAGCGTGAAAATTGTGAAAGAAATTACAAAAATTATGAAATCAGAACCAAAGAACATTTATGTAGAATTTGCAAGAGAAGAACAGAAAAAGAAGGTTCGTAAGGACAATAGAGCTAAGGCTTTGCTAAAAATTTATGATACTTTTGCAGAAGAAATGAAAATGCTAAGAGATTATAATCCAAAGGTATATCAAGAATTGAAAAGGAAACAGAATGATAGAGATTTTAATGAAAGATTATATTTATATTTCACTCAAAATGGTAGATGTATGTATAGTTCGAGACCACTAAATATAGACACATTGTATTTGTATGAAGTTGACCATATATTACCACAGAGTTATGTAAAGGATGATAGTTTATCAAATAAGGCACTTGTTTATAAGGAAGAAAATCAAAGAAAGAGTGGCAGTTTATTATTAGATGAGAAAATAATAAATAAGCAAGAATTGTGGTGGAAACAGTTACATAAGAATGGATTGATTGATGACAAAAAATTAAGAAATTTAACGAGAAGAAAAATGTTTGAAACAAATGATGATAAGGTAAAATTTGTTTCAAGACAGTTAATAGAAACTAGACAAAGTATAAAATATATAACGAATTTACTTGTAAATCAGTATAAAGATTCAGATGTTTTTGCAATAAGAGCTGAACTAACTCATAATTTTAGGACCATTTTTGAAGTATATAAAAATAGAAATGTAAACGACTACCATCATGCACAAGATGCTTATATTATAAGTGTTGTAGGAAATGTTATAGACACAAAACTACATTTTAAAGATGAATATAAATACACAGAATATGTAAAAAATTACATAAAGAAAAATGAAGAAGAGCAGTCAAATAAGCGAAAAGTTTGGATCATAATGGAAATGGTTTCGAATAATATTGATAAAGAAAAAGTAAAGAAAACGTTAAATTATAAAGACTGCTTTGTAACAAGAAAACTAGAAGAACAAACGGGAGAATTTTACAAACAAACATTATATGGCCCTAATGATAAAAATGTAAAGCCAGTAATTCCTATAAAAAAAGGTATGAACGTTGAAAAATATGGAGGATATTCAGGAGAAAATAAGGCATATTTTACAATTTTTAGTTACATAGATAAGAAAAATAAAAAGCAAGTTGAAATGATAGGAATTCCTGTAAAGACAAGCTATGACATAAAGAATAATAAAATCACATTAAAAGAATACGTAGAAAGTCAGATAGATAACACAACAGAAGTAAAAATAATAAAACCTAAAATTTTGAAATATCAAGAATATTTGGACGAAAATAACGAACCAATGGTACTTTTGAGTGATAGAGAATTAAGAACAAATAAACAATTGGTTTTGCCATCAAAAGTGAATAAACTTATATATTTAATGAATAAAGAAAAAGCAACGGAAGATGAAAAAATAGAAGTTGAAATGAATATTGAGGAAGTTTATAACTATTTAATTAAAAAATTAAATGATGAATATAAATCATTTAGTTCAATTTATGAAAAAGCAAAGGATGATAAAACAAAAAATAAATTTAATGAAATGTCATATGATGATAAAGTAGTAACTATAAATGGATTATTAGATTTAATGCACAAAGGGCAAGGAAATCTATCAAAAATAGGACTTGGTGATAGAGCTGGAAGAACACGAAAAAGTGCATTTAAAACTAAAGACTTAGAAAACATGACATTTATAGATAAATCAGTTACAGGAATATACGAAAGAAGGTATAAAGTAAATGGGATGGAGAACGGTAGTAGTAAATAAAAACTGCAAACTGAGTTATAAGAATGATTATCTGGTAATAAGAAGCGAAACTTTACAAATGATTCATCTTTCTGAGATAAACTTAATTATAGTAGAGAATGGTATGGTATCGATTACATCATATTTAATTAACGAACTAATAAATAACAAAATAAAGTTAATATTTTGTGATGAAAAACACAATCCAGCTGGAGAAGTGATGCCATACTATGGCTCATTTAACACTAGTAAAAAAATATTAAATCAAATAAAATGGGAAAAAGAGAAAAAAGATGCAGTGTGGCAACAAATAGTAAAACATAAAATACATAATCAAGCTATGTTACTAAAAAAACTTGATATTGCCGGTTATGAGAAATTATTAGAATTTGAAAAAGAAGTTGAAATAGCAGATAAGACAAATAGGGAAGGTCATGCTGCAAAAGTATATTTCAATTTGTTGTTTACTAAGGACTTTATACGTGGCACTAATAGTATGATAAATAGTGGATTAGATTATGGCTATGCAATAATATTATCGACAATAAACAAGGATGTTGTTAGCAAAGGATATATTACACAAATTGGAATTAATCATAAAAGTGAGTTTAATCAATTTAATTTAACGTGTGACTTGATGGAACCATTTAGACCATTAATAGATGAAATTGTGTACAATAATCAAAATTATGAATTTGATAGAATTCAAAAATATAAATTGATAGATGTCTTGAATAATAAAGTGAAAATAAACGGAAAAGAACAGTTTGTTGGAAATGCAATTCCAATATATATTCAGAGTGTATTCGATGCACTTGAAAATAATGAAAGTAAAATTATAAATTATGAGATATAGATTTATGAGAATATTAGTATTTTTCGATTTACCAATAGAAACATCAAAAGATAGAAAAATTTATTCAAGATTTAGAAAATTTTTGATAAAAGAAGGGTTCATAATGATGCAAGAATCAGTTTACTCAAAACTTACTTTAAATAATTCTATAACAAATGCAATAAGAGATAAAATAGAAAAAAATAAACCACCAAAAGGAATAGTTCAGATGTTAGTTATAACAGAAAAACAGTTCAGCTCAATGGAATACATAGTGCGGAGAAAAAACATATGGTAATCTAGATAGCACGGAAAGGCTAGTAATATTATGAGAATGTCAATAATGGGATTTGAAAATAAAATTGAATTTAAAGAGGGCATAGTAAATGTTTTTGAAATATATAATCAGAAATTGTTTTCAGAAATTATAAATACAATAAATAATCAGTGTAATGGTGAAGACGACGATAATTCAATAGTATTAATGGAAAATGAGAAAAGATTGAATATTGAAAAAACAATATATTTATTAACAGACTTATTTAATATAGATTTTAATTCAAAAAAAATACTAAACAAGATTTATGGCATATTGATTCAAAATATACAAAATAGACAAGATGAAGAGCTTGGAAATATTAATCTAAAGCTAAGAAATTATTTAATAGAGGAAATAAATGAATTACCATTTGAATTTAATATGAATAGTGAAATTGATATAGGAGATTTGCTAAAAACGTTTAACGTAAAAATAGATACAAGCTGTTATACTACAATAATAGAAAAAGTCGAATTTATAATAAGTATAATATCAACGTTAAAAATAGCCGAAATATTAGTAATACCTAACTTTAAAACATACTTAACTGAAGAAGAGGTACTTGAAATATATAAATATTCAATATATAATAATGTTAAATTATTAATTTTAGAGAATAAAAGTAATGAAAAAATGCTCAAATATGAACAAAAAAACATTATAGATGAAAACTTTGATGAGATTTAAAAATATTATTATCTAAAAGACGCCGGAGTCATTAACTGTAAAGATTCTAAATTTGAGGTTTTAGAATTGTGTTATTTTAGATAGTAATAAAACTCTATTCTGTGTAATAACAGACAACATCTCGTTTTAGAATTGTGTTATTTTAGATAGTAATAAAACTTTTGTTATTTGCTGGAATCGTGTTAATGAGTTTTAGAATTGTGTTATTTTAGATAGTAATAAAACGTAACAAAAACAATAGACCTCTTACGAAGTGTTTTAGAATTGTGTTATTTTAGATAGTAATAAAACAAAAGGGTCCCATTGTACAATACCATATGCGTTTTAGAATTGTGTTATTTTAGATAGTAATAAAACAACATATCCATTACAACCATTTATATTTAAGTTTTAGAATTGTGTTATTTTAGATAGTAATAAAACTTTGCTAGTTCGGTGGTGTTGTCGTGCTTAGTTTTAGAATTGTGTTATTTTAGATAGTAATAAAACTATCAAGGGTATGTCCTTATATAAATGACTGTTTTAGAATTGTGTTATTTTAGATAGTAATAAAACTTAATGACAAAGTATATTATGGAAGGACATGTTTTAGAATTGTGTTATTTTAGATAGTAATAAAACTTGATTATTGCTAACAAATAAATAATTGTAGTTTTAGAATTGTGTTATTTTAGATAGTAATAAAACTCGGCACCAGTGCCAATAATACATTATTGGGTTTTAGAATTGTGTTATTTTAGATAGTAATAAAACGATTTAAAAAATTATAGACATACACAAGAGGTTTTAGAATTGTGTTATTTTAGATGGTAATAAAACGCGTTCTTCTGGTTGTATTAGAATATGCGTGTTTTAGAATTGTGTTATTTTAGATAGTAATAAAACGAACTTGTGAAGTTGTTAAAGCAAAATGGTGTTTTATAAATGTGTTATTTTAGATAGTAATAAAACAAAATAAATCATATATAATGTCTCTGAGAAGTTTTAGAATTGTGTTATTTTAGATAGTAATAAAACATATGCCAAATTAGTTGTACATCATGCTTTGTTTTAGAATTGTGTTATTCTATGAACAATGATATAAGAAATTGAACTCTATAAAGTTAATAAGGAAGATAGGGGGAGAGAGTGGAAAGTATTTATAGTTATATAAATAACAATATACAAAGTAATGGAAAGTTAAAAAGTAACTTTAATCTATCAAGATATAGAACGAATAATGACATATTAGAATATGCAGATGGAGCTGAAGATGGCATTATTTTATTTCATGCTATCAAAGAAAAGAACAGAGAATTAATAAAATTCATAATCAAACAATTAAAAACTATAAAAGAAAGAACATACTAGAAAAAATGAATATTATAGATGAGTATTTTAACCAAAATACATCTACAATAATATGAGAATTAGACGAATTTAGTGACTGGGTAATGCAAAATTATAAAAGTATTGATTTTGACAGTTGCATGCACTTGGCTGAATATTTAATGACTGAATCGAAAAATATAAATTCTGTGAAATTAGGGATTGCTTTAATTGGTAATGCTGATATATCAAAAATGGAAAGAATAAAGGAAATATTAATTAAACTTGCGTTGTGCAACGAATTTACATTGTATTCTATATTATCAATGATTGGGTTAGATGAAAGAAATGATATTATTTTTATGTTGATAAAAAAGGTAGAAGGCTGGGGAAAAATTCACTTAGTATAGAAAATTGATATTAATAGTGATGATATAATGAAATGGATGCTTATAAATGGGTGTAAAAATGATGTTAAACTGAGTTATACAGCGATTCCTCTAGCAAAAAAAACTTAACTTGTTAGATATTCTTTGCAAAAAGTGTTTATCATATGAAGAATATTCAGGCATAGGCAATATTATCAAAGGACTGTGTGACGAAAAAATTACACTAGATACATTAAAAAGTGTTGCATTTGAAGAAATCACTGAAAATTATATTAAACGATTTGAAGAATATAGAAGTAATATAGAAAATTATGGCGTTTTAATTGAAATAATGACTTCTATATTTAGAATTGTGTGCCTGGATGTTGTAACAGAAAAAGAATTAAGAATACTAGATAATGTAATGGAAATAATAGAAAGTAAAGATTCACTTGAATTATATAGAAAACCAATTGATTCAAATGAAAACTTCAAATATGTGCTTGATATACTATCATTTGATTCTGAAATAAATCTATATAGTGAAGTGTTTGAAAAGCTAAAACAGAACCCATCTAAATATTGCTTTTGTGTAGAATATTTATTAAAAAATGATATTTTTAAATCGAGAACGGTTAAGAAACTTGAAAATTCAATAGATTTTGAGAAATATTATGCAGAACCACAAAGCATAGTTGGAATAAATAATGAGTATTGTATGAATCTAGTAGAAATATTGCAAGATTTAAGGGAGCATCCTTTCTTGTCAAACGATTTTATTGTTGCTGGACTTAAAAGCAAATATATGTGGGCAATATATTCTTCTATTAAGCCAATAAAATGTTGGAGTGAGATAACAGGAAAAACTATTTGAACCTCGCATCAGAGAAAGAGGCGAGGATTACTATGCTAAAAAAATGGTATATTCTTGTAATGAAACATCTGATAAATATGTAGCATTTGTACAAGGGGCACAGTTTGGAAAAGAATATGAGATTAATATAGAAAAATGTTTAAATGGAAATATAAAGAAAATGACTTGTACATGTCCGTACCAGGATTACTGCAAACATGAATATGCAGCAATCTTGTATTTAAGACATAAAAAATATATGTAAAATATTAGGAGGTATTATGTGTACAGCTACAACTTATAAAACTAAAGATTTTTATTTTGGACGTACGTTAGACTATGAGTTTTCATATGGAGACGAAGTTACGATTACTCCACGAAATTACAGGTTTAATTTTAGAAAAATGGGAGAGATGAATTCGCATTATGCTATTATTGGAATGGCTTATGTGATAGAAGATTACCCATTGTATTATGATGCAATAAATGAGAAAGGGCTTGGAATTGCAGGACTTAATTTTGTTGGAAACGCAGTCTATCATGATGAAAAAGAAGGAAAAGATAATGTAACTCAGTTTGAGTTTAT
>ERZ827450.2076-NODE-2076-length-17726-cov-3.726275_pt1 | contig 17726 bp, 15 predicted proteins | sample MGYA00519773_ERZ827450 | MGnify/ENA primary metagenome ERZ827450 (study PRJEB31778, sample SAMEA3449306) | human gut metagenome | biome: human gut; feature: human-associated habitat; material: faeces | place: United Kingdom | collected 2010/2012 ...
ATGACCCAATTTACAGAGTTTGCTTTGTATAACACCATCAATCATAATTATAAGACCAAATAAAATTGTTATTAATGATAAAGACTCTGCTGGCTTAAAAATTAAAAATAATGCTACTATTAACATTAATGCTGATGCTAAAATTGAAACTTTTTCATATTTTCTTGTGTAATTTACTAACATTTTATCTCTCCTTTCTTTTTTAAAAGTTCTGTTTTTTAATAGCTTTTGTTTTCTTTTATTTTATATCATTTTTTGTAAAAAAAAGCAATACAAATTTATAGGTTTACAGAACTAAATCATGAAATTTTAAAAAAGTCAGCTAATCATTGACATTAAATAGTTAGCTGACTTAAATTTGTTAAAAATTTGTTTTTTTAATATATATTTCTTATATATTAAGTAAATATTTCAAATTTGTAAATAAAACAATCCTCTTAATTAATCATATCAAATTCAATTATTACTTTATATAAGTCTCCATCTAAGTAAATATTAAATGTGCCTCCTTGTAAAGTTGTAAGACTTGTTGCTATAGAAAGTCCTAGTCCGCTTCCTTCTGTATTTCTCGCCACATCTCCTCTGATAAACCGTTCTGTCAGTTCATCCGCAGAGATATTCAAGGGCTGTGCTGAAATATTTTTCAGAGAAAAAGTTACTTTTTTATTTCTGTTGCTGATTTCTGCATAAACTCTGGTACCTTCCATTGCGTACTTCACAACATTACCGAATACATTTTCCAGAACACGCCACATTCTCTGGCCGTCTGCGTAGATAATGGACGGTTCGTCTGTGAAATGTACCATCATAGTCAGGTTCTTCTCCTTGAATTTCTCTTCAAATTCTCCGATCACCTGCTGCACCATTTCCACAAAATCAATATCATTCATCTCCAGCTTGATGTTTCCGGTGCTTGCCTTGGATGCCTCTACCACATCCTCTGTGAGCACCTTCAGTCTCTGAGATTTCTCATCCAGGATGCGTAAATATTCCTGTATTTTCGGATCTGTCGGATTTTCCCGTTTCATCAGATCTACATAATTAATAATGGAAGTCAGAGGCGTTTTCAGGTCATGGGAAACATTTGTGATCAGCTCTGTCTGCATTCTTTCCTTTTTCAGGCTGTTCTCCACAGCAGCATCCAGACCACTGCCAATATTGTTAATATATTCTGCCATCACCTTCTGTTTTCCTGTAAGTGTATCTGTTTTGATCTTATACTGCAGTTCTCCATCGCTTATTTTCTTCAGACCATCCATAATAAGATCCAGCCCATCCGCTTTTCTGATGATAAAAATCACCGCAGCCGCATCTACGATCAGTAATATTATCAGGAATACTCCTGCACCTGTGAATCCGCAACCAATGATCAGGAACTGCAAGAATAAAAATGCTCCTCCCACAAGCAGAACTTTTATTTTTTCTGCTGTATTTCTGGAAAAAGCTCTGGCAAAATCAGCAAGCTTCCCACTGCATTTTCCAATCCATTTCAGAACTGTTCTAATCAGACTGTTTTTCCATAAGGTTCCTGCTTTTATTCTTCTTACCAGACTGAGATATCCGATCAGGAACCATGCCATTGTATAAGTCCCACATATGAGACAGGTAACAATCACTGTCACCACTGCATGACTGTAACCCAATGATGAGTTGGCGATCAACGTTCCCGATATGATCGTTCCTGCCAGCCATATACCGATCACTGCTCCTGCCGCAATTTCTGTATACCATCTGTCAAATCCATTCAGATGGATTTCTTCATCCTTCGGTTTCCTTCCTGCTGTCACAGTCAGCCACACCATACCGATCAGCCAGAGCACACTTCCGAAGATTGCTCCTGCCAGCATCGGAAACATAAGCTTTGAATATGTCTCATAGTTCTCTGCCTCATCAGCCATGGAATCTGCCACAGAAAATTTCGTATCAACCGAAACTGCAAATACAAAATCCTTTGTGTCAAAGCTCTGATCAATGGTATGATTCCACACCTGCAGATCTGCATCCGGAATATTTGTAACACACTCACTTAATTCCGGGTAAACAACTGCATATGCTTTTTCCTTAAATATTTTCTCAAGGTTCTGCTCCAGCTGTGAATAGCTGCTGTATGCTTTTCTGTTTGTATAGATTCTCTTTTTCTCTTTATCTGCGAAAAGATATGTGAGATTGGTACTCCCTTCCTCATAGTCTCCGGACGTATGGTATACAGACGTAAGTGATATGGCACAGTCACTGACATTTATATCATCCTGAACAGCTCTGATACAGTCCAGGACCTTGGCCAGCTCATTATAGGCATCCTCAAGTTTTCCATTCCATTCCGTACTGGAATTGACTGCATCCGGAAGACTTTCCGCACCCTGAGGCTTGAATTTCTCTGTAAATTCCTCTATCTCACAGAAATAAAACTCCGGATATTCTGTATTATGTTCTTTATCTGTAATACTTCCCAGACTTCGGCTATCCGAATCGCTCCAGTAGCCCAGTTCAATGGCAGCATCTATTTTCTGTTTTTTCTGCAAATTTTGTCTCATAGGAATCATCATACTCTTCCATGATATCCTGATCGTAATCAACCTTTAATGTTCCATCTGTCACCAGTTTCTTAAAATCACTTAAGGAAAAATAATAACTGCTGCCATCCGAGGCCTTACACTGGATAAACTGCCCTGCATCGTCAAGGCTTACATCATCATATCCCTCTCCAACTCCGGTCCACTCCAGCAGATCTTTTACAGAATATGCCACGCCAGATGTATTCTTAAAAGAAAGCTCACTCAACGAATCACGGTTGATTTCCTTTTCCTTAAATTCTGCCAGATCGATCACTGCCGATGAACCTGCGTTTGTAAGGTAATTTATATCCTCTTTTGCTGACAGACTTTCCAGAATATCCGTACCTCTGGAATTCAGACGCTCCCTGAATCCCTCTGACTGAATGTAACTTTTCCCTCTGTCATCCAGACGGATTCCCGTCTGATAAATCATTACAAAAAATGCTGCACATATCACAGCTGCCACAGCCGCCAGATGTACGATCACGATCCAGACCGCCTTGGCAACATTGCTCCTGTATCCTTTTCCCTTCATAATTTTGTCCCTTTCCTTTGCATTCGCTCCGTTACTTGATTTAGGTCAAGCGGATAAAATCATCCGCTTCGCTACTTGATTCGGTTAAATTTTTTCAATTTTATACCCAAGTCCCCACACAACCTTCAGGTATCTTGGCTCCCTTGGATTAATTTCAATTTTTTCTCTGATATGCCGGATATGCACTGCCACCGTATTATCTGCAGCAACTGCTTCCTCATTCCAGATGTTTTCGTAAATCTGATTAATGGAAAATACCCTTCCCTGATTCTTCATCAGCAGAAGCAGGATATTGTACTCAATGGGTGTCAGCTTCACCACATCACCGTCCACCCTGACTTCCTTCAGGTCATCATTTATACTCAGACCTCCTGTCTCGTAGATATGAGCATTCTCCACAGGTATTGCTGCTCCCAGCCTTGTATATCTGCGAAGCTGTGATTTCACCCTTGCCACCAGTTCCAGGGGATTAAAGGGCTTGGTTACATAATCATCTGCCCCTACATTTAATCCAAGGATCTTATCTGCATCTTCTGATTTTGCAGAAAGAATAATGATCGGAAGAGGATTCTCTTCCCTTATCTTCAAAGTAGCCCGGATGCCATCCAGCTTCGGCATCATAATATCTATGATCAGCAGATCCACCGGCTGACTGCGCAGTATATTGATTGCTTCCAAACCATCATATGCTTTAAAAACCACATAGCCTTCCTGCTCCAGATAAATGCTGATTGCCTCTACAATGTCTTTATCGTCATCACAGACAAGAATATTCGCCACTTTATACACCTCCCTCATCATCCGAAATGCCAGTCTGAAATCTCTCATGTACAGACACCCCGGCTTCTTATTTTGTATTTCTGATATTAGAATAATCGAAGCTTCTTAATATGAAAGGGACAAATTCTTAAGATTTTCTTATGATTATTCACTTTTCGCAGTCAAAATATCAGGCTGTTAATCTGTCACTTTTATCAGGCTCCTATTTTCATCCAATTCTTCTATTCGTTCTGCTGTATACATTTTTTATCTCATCTTTTCTCTTTTTCTGACAGTCAATAATAGACTGAAAATCATTATATCATTTCACATATATTACTTCTATAGAATATTCTCTTCTGTTTCCCATTTCCACACCCATCACTGTTTATTCCATTCTCCATAACTCACAACCAATCTATAGCAACCCTCGTAAATAATACTTCCATCAACGCACCAGGGGATCATCGTTATATGTTTTTTGGTATTTTATTAACAATCTTCATACATATCGCATAATTTTTTATTGATTTTGTACAATATTATTTATTTTTCGGCAAAACAATGCTACAATGTTTTACAAGATTAGAGCGTGTCTGAAAAAGGCTTTCTGCAAGATGTGCGTTACAATTTGTGGTATATTTTGCCCGGATGAGGGCGCCGTAGCGGGCTACGGCAACTGAATTCGGGTGAAATATCCCGCAAAGTGGGGCGTGCAGATTGCGGGAATGATTTTTCAGACACGCTCTAGATCTCAATCATCACAAGAGAGAGGAAATAAATAACCGGTGCTGTGAAGATCACACTGTCGAATCTGTCAAGGATTCCTCCATGTCCCGGAATTAATTTTCCATAATCTTTAATCCCCTGATTTCTCTTGATCGCAGATGCAGCCAGATCGCCTACCATGGAAATCAGCGCTCCGATTGCACAGATCACAGCATATTCCAGCATCGGTCCCTGAGTGGCTGCTGCATAGATCACACCAAGAAGTGCAGCTCCTGCCACACCACCCACAGCTCCCTCCACAGATTTCTTAGGGCTGAGGACAGGTGCCATTTTATGTTTACCGATCAGCATTCCCACACAATATGCGCAGGTATCACATCCCCATGAGCACAGAAAGATCAGCCATACGTGGAACTTTCCACCGGGAAGCTCTCTGGTAAGATAAATAAACGACAACATAACTGCCACATACACAATACCAAACAGTGCAGGCATTACCTGCCCTGCCTCATAGGTTGGATAAGTGAACACGTATACAAACATGAGCAGCACAAGTCCGAAAATGATTGCCAGCACTCCATACCTCTCAAAATCAAGCAGTACTGCCAGATAATATAATACTGCGCCTAAATAGCCTGCTGCTGCCAGCAGATTTATCTTCTCATCCTGCACCTTCATTGCTCTGTACAATTCTCTCATTCCAATGAGAGAAACCGCAAGAAGTGTGAAAAACAGCACATAATCACCGCTGATAATAGTGGCAAGCGCAATAATCACAAGCAGGATTCCGCTTAAGAGTCTTGTCTTAAACATTCTTTACTCCTCCTTAACTCCGCCGTATCTTCTGTCTCTCTGATTATATTTCTCAATAGCCTTAATCAGCTCTGCTTTATTAAAATCCGGCCATGCCACATCTGTGAAATAAAATTCTGTATAAGCCATCTGCCATAACAGAAAATTGGAAAGTCTCAATTCACCGCTTGTGCGGATCATCAGATCCGGATCAGGGATTCCTGCCGTATCCAGGTAATTGTCAAAAACATGCTCATCAATTTCTTCCGGCTTTACTTTTCCATCTGCAGCATCCTGAGCAAGTTTGCGGATACCTCTTATGATCTCATCTCTGCTGCCGTAGTTTAATGCAATCTGGAAATAGATTTCATCATATTTCTGAGAATATTGTTCCAGACGTGCAATACTTTCCTGAATATCCTGATCAAATGCCGAAACCTCTCCGATCACCCGGACACGCATTTTGTTCTTATCTGCCAGTTTAATACATTTTTTCAGATAACTTCGGAACAGTTTCATCAGACCGTCCACCTCATCTTTGGAACGTTTCCAGTTCTCTGTGGAAAAAGCATATACAGTCACATATTTAACTCCCAGCTCCTTCATATAGTCACAGACTGTTTCCAGATTTGCACAGCCCTTCACATGTCCGTAACTTCTGGGCATTCCCTTTGCCTTCGCCCAGCGTCCATTACCATCCAGAATAATGGCAATATGATTTGGTACATTCATACTCTTGTTTCCTTTTCTTATCCTGTTATTCCTTTAACCTTACTGTCTCATCATAATGAACCGCAGTTTCCGGTCCATTATCTCATTCAGATAAAAAGAGAGCCCGCATTCATGGAGCTCTCCTTTTCGTTTCCCTTATACGGTCATGATTTCTTTGCTCTTTGCATCCACTGCCGCATCAACTTCTTTGATATATTTATCTGTGCTCTTCTGGATTTTCTCCTCAAGTTCTTTGATCTCATCCTCAGATACATCCTGTTTTGCAAGTTTCTTAAATGCATCATTTGCATCACGACGAATGTTGCGGACTGCTACTTTGGCTGCTTCGCCTTTTTTCTTGACATCTTTAACCAGTTCCTTACGGCGTTCCTCTGTAAGTTCCGGGAATACAAGGCGGATTACTTTACCATCGTTGCTTGGATTTAATCCAAGGTCAGAGGTAAGGATTGCTTTCTCAATTCCTTTGATCAGGCTGCTTTCCCATGGCTGGATCTGGATCATACGAGCTTCCGGGACAGTGATATTTGCCACCTGCTGAAGAGGTGTCGGAGCTCCGTAATAATCTACGGCGAGTTTGTCAAGGATATGCGGGTTCGCACGTCCTGCACGAATTGTCATAAAGTCATTCGTCATACTGTCTAAAGATTTCTGCATCTTGTCTTCAAATTGTTTTAACATGTCGTCCTCCTAATTTATCAAACGGTTACATAAGTTCCGTTGAATTTACCTTTCATTAAATTCTCAATACTGTTTTCTTCATTTAATCCAAATACAGCTAATGGCATCTTATTCTCAAGACACATAATAGTTGCTGTCAGATCGATAACTCCTAATTTCTGATCTAGTACTTCTTCCATTGTGATACTATCGTATTTCACTGCATCCTTATTCACTGCAGGGTCACTATCATAGACACCATCAATAGATTTTGCTAACAAAATAGCATCTGCTTCAATCTCAATCGCACGAAGTGCTGTTGCTGTATCTGTTGAAAAATAAGGATGCCCTGTTCCTCCCGCAAAAAATACAACTTTACCTTCATTCAAAGCTTTCACTGCTTTGTCTTTTGAGAATAACTCTGTAAATGCTCCACACACAAATGGCGTATATACTTCTGTCTCCATTCCAGCAGTTCTGAATGCATCTGATACATAAATACAATTCATGACTGTTGCAAGCATTCCAATCTGGTCAGCTTTTGTACGTTCCATACTTTCGCTTGTGCGGCCTCTCCAAAAATTTCCTCCTCCGATAACAATTGCTACCTGAAGTCCTTCATCTACCAATGTCTTTACCTGGCGTGCTGCATCTGCACAAGTTGCCTCGTCAAATCCTGTCTTCTTATCCCCGGCAAGTGCTTCACCGCTTAATTTTAAAAGTACACGTTTCATATCTTTTAAATCTTTCATTGATCTACCTCTTTTGTTCTTTCTTTGCCAAATCACTATGTGAAATTATATCATATCATCAAGAAAAGAACAACTATAAAAAGAAGGACCTCTTCCAAGATAGAAAAGATCCTTTTACATTTGTTGATTTTTTATATTTTCTTAAGTTGTTGCCATCTCTTTCATATTCGTACGAAAAAGATCTTCAACCTCATTCTTTGAAAGTTTAAGTACATAGGAAATCTCTGAAAATAAAATATTCTCTGCTATTTTTAAATAACGTTCATCTGTCGATGGGAAATTCTTTCCACTCAAAAGTCTGGATCTCTTGCGTTTCAAAAGTGACTTTACAAGTCTTAAAATTTCTCTAAAATCACAGCCTCTGACACACTGTTTATAATTATCTTCTCTGAATTTTTCTTTCGTAATCTCAAAATCTTCCAATTCATTAAATTCATTGAGATAAGATTTGATCTCATTTGAAGATAATAACTTGCGCATCTTTGTCTTCTTATTATCAACCGGAGTAAATATCTCACGGTCTTCCTTATGATATGGTCTTAAAATATAATACAGTTTATCGCCTGGCACTCCATCCATATCCATGGTTGTCACTTTTTCAACTTTGCAAACACCTGTGCTTCCATAAACAATATACTCGCCTTGTTCAAACATTCATCTCATCCTTTCTATCTATTTGGCAAGTTTTCATAATATCTAAACAAATTCCTATATTCCTATTTTAACACAAGGTTTTTCAAATTTCTAATAATTTTTTCTACATTATCCAATTTAATCCAATTTTTGAATAGCATCTACAACTTTTTGATATTCTTTCTCGATTTCGTCAATCACTGGCAATACAGTTTCCTTTTCTCCTGCACGGATCATATCTACTGCCTTTGCACTTTTTTGCTGTAACTGTGTAAATTCAAGATTGCTTGCGATTCCCTTCATCGTATGAGTTGCTCTTAAAATCTCATCATAATCCATCTTCTCAACAGATTCTTTAATCTGTTTATATGTTGGATCCTCCAAAAATTTGCGAACAAATTTCTCGACCAGTTTTTGATTCCCATGATTATATCATATTTTACATAATTCAACAAATCAATTTCTGTCTTTATACACCAGAAGTTTTTCCAACATTATAACTCTTTCCTCGATAATTTTTATCTTCTGTCTGTGTATAATGATGGCTTCTTCTATGATCACGTTCTTCATTTTCTTCAAGAATTTCCTGTTTTGCATTCATAACTAGCATCTGAAGCCTGTTTTCAATATTCGCAAAACTTACATCCGGATCATAATCCAGTGGAAGAATCTGTGCATTTGGATACATTTCTTTTAATTTTTTTGAAATTCCTCTTCCGACAACGTGATTTGGAAGACATCCAAACGGTTGTAAGATCAAGAAATATCTACATCCATGTTCTGCATGATGAATGATCTCTCCTGGAATCAAAACGCCTTCTCCCGCATCAAATGTATGATGAATCACCGGATCACTTGCTTTTACCAGTTCATCCATGCGAATTGCCGGCTTATACAATGGATGATTCTTTGCAATCGAATCTGTCAGACTATGTGCAAGATCAAAGAAAGTATCCGCTGTCCTAAACCATATTTTCTGATCGATTGGTTTATTTAAGTGATATTCTTTTATCTGAGCATCCTGATAAAAATATGTTTTTCTGATTACATCCGTCATTCTTGCTTCAATAATCTCAAATCCATTATCTTCCAGATACCTTTCAATGTCATGATTGGCACCTGGATGAAAATTCAAAAGATATTCTCCCACGATCAGAATCTGCGGTTTCAGGTTTGATCTGTCATAAGATATATTCTTCATAATATTGATTGCTTCTTTAAATCCTTTTCTTGCCCCATGGACACCAGATTTCTCAAGTCCCTCGATCACACAGTCTAACGCTTTATCAAATGCCTTATCTGCACTTCCTTTGACCGTCTCATAAGGACGAATCTTTCGCAGTAATTCTTCCAGCACATCGATCATCGGCAGCGCAAATGCAATTTTTACAGAGGATGCAAGATTTAACTTAAATCCTGGATGCATGTTATGAGAATCCACATCGTCATTTGTGAGAATCGGAACATTTTCATATCCTGCATCATCCAATGCTTTTCTAAGTAATGCTCCGTAATGTGTCAAACGGCAGTCACCCACATATTTTGCCATGACAACTGCAACATCTTTTCCATTATACTTTCCACTTTCAAGTGCTGCTAATGCTTCCCCGATTACAACCTGTGCCGGGAAACAAATATCATTATGTACATATCGTTTTCCCAGGCGGATTGCATCCTCTCGCCCGATATCCAATGATACTGCTCGAATTCCCTGGCCTTTTAATGCAGCCGTCATAATTCGGCAAAATGCATGAGATGTATTTGGTACTAATGCAATCTTTTCTTTTTTATCCTGTTTTGTAAATTTGACTGCATATGGCTCCTGTAATTCATGTACATTAAGTTTCTTTTGTTTCTCTCTTCCCATCTTGACAGTTTCCAAAAACGAACGGACACGAATTCCTAGTGGTCCCTGATTATCACTTTCATCTACTTTCAATATCAGTGGTGTCTTGCCAGAAATCTCTTTCATCATTCTTGTGATCTCATCGGATAAATAAGCGTCATGTCCGCAACCAAAACTTACAAGCTGTACATACTCAAGATGTTCACTTTGTGCTGCAAGGATCGCAGATGACAGCATTCTTGCATGATAGTTATTTACTATATCAATGCGGCTTTTAGACAGTTGTGTTTTGTTCACTTCTGGCAGTGAATCTGCAGTTAATACTGCAATTCCTGCCTTTATAAACATTTTAGAAAGATCATGGTTTACCAATGTATCATTCTGGTATGGACGTGAAGCCAAAACAACTGCAAAGCTGTCTTTTTCTTCTACATCATCTAAGATTTTCTGTCCACGTTTCTTTAGCTGTTCCTCAAAAGATTTCTGTGCAAGATCTCCTGCCCTCATTGCTTCAAGCACTTCTTCTTTTGAAATATGATATTCATCCTGCATATATGCAAGCAGCTGACGCTGTCTGTCTTTCTTCGTATGCCAGTGAAATAATGGTGCATCAAATGGAACATTCCATTTATCCTGTGGATTATCGGAGTTTCTGATAACAATTGGATATCCTTTCACAACAGCACACATAGATTCACTTGTTTTTTCTGTATTCTCTGGTGGTACTGTTGTGATCGATGGCATAAAGATTCTGTCTACATGATATTTTTTCACTAGATTTCTAAGATGGCCATGAACTAACTTAGCTGGGAAACATACGGTATCTGAAGTTACTGCTGATAATCCACTTTCATAAATCTCTCTTGTACTTTCATCGGATAACTGCACATTGTATCCCAAAGTTTTGAAAAATGTAGTCCAAAATGGCATCGTATCCCAATAGGAAAGCACTCTTGGAATTCCAATCGTAATATTCCTCTCCTTCTTTGGCGTTGGGTATGGATATTCTTTAAATAATAATTGCTTACGTTCTTCAAATAAATCTGGAACACTTTTATTTTTCTTAATGGTTTCTTTTAGTTTTTTAGATACTTCCGTATTCTTTGGATCACCGATGATCTCACCTTTTTCACAACGATTGTTTGTTACCCATGAATTTCCATTTGAGAACTGTACGATCGTTCTCTGGCAATGGTTAGTACAGAACGGACAAGGTGCATTTGCCTCCTGTGTATATGAAAATGTATCAAGATTTGTAAGATCCCATGCTTTCACACTTTCCGGATCTTTTTCATACTGTTCCTTAGCAATCAGTCCTACACCAATAGCTCCCATGATTCCAGGGTATGGTGCTCTTACCACTTCACGTCCTACATATTCTTCCATTGCACGTAAGACTGCATCATTTTCAAAAGTTCCACCCTGTACAACAATCTTCTTTCCTAAAGAATCAAGATTTGATACACGGATTACCTTTGTAAATACATTTTGAATGATAGATCGACATAATCCAGCCATGATATCTTCTGGATTCTTTCCGTTTCTCTGTTCCGTAATGATACTACTATTCATAAATACCGTACAACGGCTTCCTAAAACAGCTGGATTTTTTGATGCAAATGCTTTGTCTGCGATTTCTTTTGTTTGAATATGTAAAGATGAAGCAAAGTTTTCAAGGAAGGATCCACATCCGGAAGAACATGCTTCATTTAGCAGGATATTTGTAATAACTCCATCTTCCAGCCAGATTGCCTTCATATCCTGTCCGCCAATATCCAGAATAAAAGAGGCATCTTTTACATATTTCTCAGAAGCTCTTGTATGGGCAACTGTTTCTACTGTGTGGCATGGAATTTCAAACGCTTTGGAAAACAGCATTTCCCCATATCCTGTTGTTCCAGCGGAAAGGATCTCAAGTTTCGCTCCTACATCTTCATATCGTTTTCTTAAACAAATCAGTGCATCTTTAGCAACTTTTAGTGGATCTCCTTCATTCGGTGCATAAAAAGAATCAAGAATTTCTTCCTGTTCATCAAGCAATACAAACTTGGTTGTTGTACTTCCAGCATCAATTCCAAGGAAACATCTTACTGTTTCACCTTTTTTAGGCCGCTTCCATGTTACCTTTTTCTTCTGATGTGCTTTTTTAAATTTTTCTTTTTCTTCTTTGGACGCAAAAAACGGTACCGCAGCTTCTCCTGATATGTGTGCATTATTTCTCTGTGCACTTTCTAAAGTTTCTAAAAGTTTATCAACATCTTTTGCCTTACTGTCTGAGAACATCTTCTCCAAAGACAGCGCTGCTCCATATGCGATCATTAATTCTGAATGCTCTGGACAAAGGATTTCCTCTTTCTTAAGTTCCAGACGTTCTGCAAACACTTTTACCAATGTCGGATGGAAAGTTAATGGTCCACCTTCAAATGCCACAGGTTTTTTGATCTCCAGACCTTGTGCAAGTCCTCCCATCGTCTGCTTTGCGATTGCATGAAATGCTGACAATGCAAGATCTTCCTTGGCTGCACCCTGATTTAACAGTGGCTGAATATCTGTTTTTGCGTAAACACCACATCTTCCTGAAATATCATAAAGATGTGTTCCTTTTTGCGCTAATTCATTAAAATGTTCCACTGGAACTTTTAATACAGATGCAATCTCATCAATAAATGCTCCCGTTCCACCTGCACAGCTTCCATTCATTCGCATATCTGCAACACTCTGTGGCTGTCCATTTTCAGAATCTTTAAAAAAGATCATCTTCGCATCCTGTCCACCTAATTCGATTGCCGTTCCTACTTTCTGAAATTTATCCTGCAAAGCAATCGCATTCGCAGCAACTTCCTGTACAAATGGTACTTTTAAAATAGAAGAAACTGGTTTTGCTCCAGAACCTGTCAGACACAATCTGATCTTTTTTTGTTTTATATGACTGCAAAACTCTTTAATACTTTTGATCACACTAGCAATCTGATTTGCATGATGTCTTGCATAATCAGAAAATAACAGCTGATGATCATGATCAGCATCAAGCGCTACTATTTTCGTTGTCGTAGACCCAACGTCGATTCCAACTAGTATATTCTGTTCGTTTGGTTTTGTTATCTCTTTATTCATCATTCGTTATCATCTTATCTCCTTCTTTTGAGCTTTACATTTTATCATAACGCAAAATTTCAAAAAATGTAAGATAAAAATTCGTTTTTAGCACTTTCTTCACAATCAAACGTTGAGCTTTTTCTTCCGATTTTCCCAGTCAGGAAGGTATAAATCCATAAAATAATAAAATCTCTCATTATGACTTGGCTCTAGCAAATGACATAATTCATGCACTAACACATACTCTATACATTCTTCTGGTTTTGCTGCCAACTGAAGATTTATTCGAATCTTTTTACTGTGAATGCTGCAGCTTCCCCATCTGGTTTTCATATTCCGGATCATAAAACCAGTGCAATGAACTCCCATTACAGGTTCCCATTTCATTGCATATTCTATAATCTTATTTTCCAGCCACTTTCGCTGTTCTATCGAAATCTCCTTTTGTTGAAATGTTTTTTGATTCTTCATTTTTTCATGATTTTTCAAAATCCATTGTTCTTTCTTCTTAAGGAATCGAAAAACCTCTTCATCAGAGATTCTCATCGGTACAGTGACAAGAACATCTCCCTTCGGAGGTTTGATATAAATATTCATATTTTTAATTTTTCTACGCTGAATCTCAATCTTTATGTTTCCCATCTGTGTTATCATTTCCTATGTCTTCCTTTTTGTATGATCATTTTAATCAGCAAATAAATAACAATAACTAATCCCGTAATAAAACCAGCCACACTAATATATGGCATTCCATCAATTCTTGGAGTAACATCACTTAAACATAGTAAAGCAGAGCTAAACCATAGCGCCATAACGATCAATGTAAGAATCAAATGATCCATTCCTTTTTTCATATCACGTCTTACTTCATCCATCTGTGATGACTCAAGATTAATCCTTACTTGTCCATTCTTCGTGATATTCAATAGATCTGATATCTGTGCTGGAATCTCCAAAGATTTTTTAGATGATCCATAAATATCTCTTAATGCGTGTTTTACTTCTCTCTTAGGATCAATCTCATTTATCATGTTCGCAGACATATATGATGTCAAAATCTTGATCATATTTACTTGTGGTGAACAAAGTTTTAAGGTTCCTTCCATCGTTACCATACTTCTTGCTAATAACGTAATGTCTGAATCGATTGCTATCTTATGTTTCTTCAGCAAGTCCAGTGCATCTTCCATCAACTCGCCAAGATCCATGGTTCCAAAATCCATGTTCATGTACTTGCCGACCATATCATCAAGATCTGTATATAAACTAGCATGATCTATCTTCTGTGTTGCTTTGCCAAATGATAAAAATGCATTCTTAAGCTCATAGATGTCATTCTTTAAGATCGCTGTAATCGCACGTTTCATGATTGCACGATAATGTTCTGATAAGTTTCCTGCCATTCCAAGATCAAGCCATACGATCTGCCCTTCACTGATCCATAGATTCCCTGGATGTGGATCTGCATGAAAAAATCCATCTGAAAGAATCTGCTTGCAATAGTTCTGTGCTGTTTTCTGTCCGATTTCATAACGATCATATCCTTCTTCGTCCAATTCTTTAATATGATCGATCTGTATTCCATCTATATAACTCATAACAAGAAGATGACGATTCGAATATTCTTTATATACTTTCGGGCAGGTTACATATCTGACATCTTCCTGATTCTTATAAAATCGTTCTAGATGCTGTGCTTCCTTAATAAAGTCCATCTCTTCCTTGGAAGTCTCCCAAAGTTCATCGATCACTTTCCTAAAGTCAATGAGATCTCCTGTTCCTGTTGCAAAATTTAAAAATCCAGAGGCCTTCTTAAGTAATGTAAGATCTTCTTCCATTATCTGCTTGATATTTGGCCTCTGAATCTTTAATACAACTTTCTTTTTATCTTTCAACACAGCTTTATGAACCTGTGCAATTGATGCACATCCGATTGGTTCTTTGTTAATCTTCTGAAAAATCTCATTTGGTTCTTTATGAAGTTCTTTCTTAAGAATCCCCCATACAGTATTAAAATCCATTGGCTTTACATCCGTGCGAAGTCTTGCAAGTTCTTTACAGTAACGCTCTGGCAGTATATCTGAACGCATTGACATAATCTGTCCAAGCTTTACATACGTCGGCCCAAGATCTTCTAAAATTCCACATAATTTAACTGGATCAATCCCTTGTGTCACTTTATGTTCTTTTAATACATGAAGAATCTCCTTTAGTCTCCCTGTTTCCTGTTTCATAAAAACCTCTTTTTAATCATTCCAGATCTTCTGCTGCTTCTGAATTGATTGATTCTTCCCCAAAATCCATTGTTTCAGATTCTTCACTTTCCATTTCCTGTTTTTCTTCCTGAAGTGCTTCTGCCTTTGCAATTCGTTCTTTTAACAACTCAAGATCTTCTGCTGACATCTCATCAACGCATTCAAACGCATCATCGTATTTTTTTGTGACTTCTACAGAAACATGTTCTTTTACTTTCTTTTTTGCATTATGCTTAAGTTCCTGATTCAGAACTTTTCCCTGCTTTACGGTCTGTTCGCCTTTTTCGATCATTTTCTCAACGATGTCTTTTGTAACTTCAGCCGTTGTAGCCGCTGCACCTACACTTGCCAAAAATGCCTTTTTAATTCCATTTTTCAAATCCATAACGTCATCATCCTTTCTTAAAAAATATAATCATTTGTTATATTTATTTTACCACTACAAATCTTCAAGAACAACCGTAAATGGACCATCATTTATCAAAGAAACTTCCATATGTGCCCCAAATACTCCTGTCTGCACGATATCTATTTCTTTTTTACATTCACCAATGATATATTCATATAACTGCTCCGCTTTTTGAGGATTTCCAGCTTGTGTAAAACTAGGACGGTTTCCTTTATTACAATTTGCATAGAGTGTAAACTGAGATACCAATAGCAACTCTCCTCCTACATCTTTTAGAGAAAGGTTTGTTTTCCCATTCTCATCTTCGAAAATGCGTAAATTGATCATTTTTCTAATATATTTATCTGCTTCTTCTTTTGTATCTTCGTGGCCGACTCCGATCAAAACCAGATACCCATTTTTTATCTTTCCAGTATATTCACCATCTACTTTTACAGATGCTTCTTTTACTCTTTGAATCACAAATTTCATTAATCTTCTTCCTTCCCGACACATAACTGTCTATATAATTTTATAAAAGAAAAAGATCAGAAATCTAAAATCTCTGATCTTTTATATTCTTATGTAAGATAAACAAAATCTAGTTGTTGATTAATTTATCTTCATTACTCCAGCTATATAAGCTACGGATTTCTTTTCCGACTACTTCAGACTGATGTTCAGAAGCTAATTTTCTCATAGCTTTGAAGTGAACCTGAGATCCAGCATCAGACATATCTAATAAGAAGTCTTTTGCGAATGTTCCGTCCTGGATATCAGAAAGAATCTGTTTCATAGCTTTCTTAGTATCTTCTGTGACAATTTTTGGTCCTGTGATGTAATCACCATATTCAGCTGTGTTAGAGATAGAATATCTCATTCCTTCGAATCCTGACTGATAGATTAAGTCTACGATCAGTTTCATTTCATGGATACATTCGAAGTAAGCGTTTCTTGGGTCATATCCAGCTTCTACTAATGTTTCGAAACCAGCCTGCATTAATGCACAAACACCACCGCAAAGTACTGCCTGTTCTCCAAAAAGGTCTGTTTCTGTTTCTGTTCTAAATGTTGTTTCAAGAACACCAGCTCTTGCTCCACCAATTCCTAAAGAATAAGCAAGTGCTAAGTCTAATGCTTTACCTGTAGCATCCTGTTCAACAGCTACTAAGCAAGGAGTTCCTTTTCCTGCCTGATATTCGCTTCTTACTGTATGTCCTGGTGCTTTAGGGGCGATCATAGTTACATCTACATCTTTTGGAGGTGTGATGCATCCGAAATGAATATTGAAACCATGAGCGAACATTAACATGTTTCCTGGCTCTAAGTTTGGTTCGATGCTTTCTTTGTATAATTTAGCCTGTTTTTCATCGTTGATCAGAATCATGATGATATCAGCTTTCTTGGCAGCTTCTGCAGATGTGAACACTTCAAATCCCTGTTCTTCTGCTCTCTTCCAAGATTTGCTTCCTTCATAAAGACCGATGATAACATTGCATCCAGACTCTTTTAAGTTAAGGGCATGTGCATGTCCCTGACTTCCGTAACCGATGATCGCGATGGTCTTTCCATCTAAAAGTGAAAGGTTACAGTCTTCCTGATAATAAATTTTTGCTGCCATTTTAAATTCCTCCTAAATACATAAAATAATATTCGTAGAAATCTTCCGGTCTCTGCCGGAGGTATCTATGTATAGTGAAAGGTCCATGCCTCTTACTAACGAATGAAATAAATCCTGTAGATTTTTCTTTTATATTTTAGAAAAATGCTACATCTTTACTGCCTCTGGATAATCCTGTGATTCCGGTTCTCGCAAGTTCCAGTATCTCGTAATCCTTCAGCAGATTTAAAAACGCTTCCAGTTTGCTCTTGGTTCCTGTCAGCTCGATCATCAGACAATCTTCTTCGACATCAACGATCTTCGCCCTGAAGATATCCGCCACAGAAATAATCTCACCACGCTGTGAAGCATCCGCTCTTAACTTCACCATGATCAG
>ERZ827450.2083-NODE-2083-length-17676-cov-3.775892_pt1 | contig 17676 bp, 18 predicted proteins | sample MGYA00519773_ERZ827450 | MGnify/ENA primary metagenome ERZ827450 (study PRJEB31778, sample SAMEA3449306) | human gut metagenome | biome: human gut; feature: human-associated habitat; material: faeces | place: United Kingdom | collected 2010/2012 ...
TTACGAGCGGAATTGAGTGCAGAACGGACAGTTTTATCGTTTATGGAACAGGCCCCTTTGGGGGCCTGTTCCGTTTATGTTGGGTGATGTCCGGGAGGTCTGTTTTCGACGGCATCCGGCGGGCGGGTTTTATCCGGAAAATCCTGAAAAACTACTCGTTGGAATCCGAAACGGAGTGGCAGCTGTGGATGGTTGAGTGATTTGGAATTCCGGGGGAATCGCTTTATATTTACTGTTCAAACCCAACCTGTTTGCTATGAGAAAACTGATATTCCTGCTGAGTGCGCTGTTGCTGTGCGCAGGCTGCGACAAGAACGAAGGCGAACCGCTCGATATGGCTGAACAGAACCGCATCAACAACCAGTTTCTCGGACTGTGGCAAGAAGTAGTCCATTCACCATCACAGTGTGACTATATCGGTTTCCATTCAAATTTCAAGTTTACCAGTTTTCTTTTGTTTTTGCATAGCGGGGATAAACTACCAGGCGATTATGATGGTAAGCCGTATCATTTCGAGAAGGGACCGGAGTGCAGCAAAGGTACGGTCTATACTTTGGTCTTAGACAATAGGCTAAAAGAATTCATTTGTAAATATAACGGTTTGTTGTATATGTGGTGGCAGGAAAATTCCGACCCAGACAAGTATGTGGGAAATCCGGACTATGCTTACGAGCGGAATTGAGTGCAGAACGGACAGTTTTATCGTTTATGGAACAGGCCCTTTTGGGGGCCTGTTTCGTTTATGTTGGGCGATGTCCGGGAAGTCTGTTTTCGACGGTGTCCGTCGGGTGGGTTTGGTTAGTAAACTATTGAAAAACTACTCGTTGGAATCCGAAACGGAATGGCAGCTGTGGGTGGTTGAGCAGGAATAAGGGAAGCAGGGAAAAGCTTTCCCCTGCTTTTTATTTTGTCAATTATTTCTTTCTTTGCAAGAAACTCTTGTGATATGAAAAAACTGATTATCGTCTTAGGGATATGTCTGCTTGGTTTCGGGTGCGATAAGGTGGAAAACGATGACGATCAGATTCGTCAGAACGAGATAAACCGGCAATTTATTGGATTGTGGAAATATGCCGTGCCCCACGATAAAAACACGGAACCTTACTATGGATTTACTGTTAATTTCAAATTCATCAGTTATTATATTTTTGCCGGGGAGAAACATAATAACAAGTCAAATGGAAAATCCTACCGTTTTGAAGACGGACCTATGCATAGCAAGTATAAAATATACAAGTTAATCATTGATAATCAACCCATCTGTTACCAATATATATCCAATGATACTTTATATCGTATCGGCACTTTATCTCAGACAGCCATAGAACAATGGGTTGGAAATAAAGATTACGCCTATAAACGAACAAGCGAATCAATGTACTAAATGCGAAGGCAGGCTGAAAATGTCTGCTTTTTTATAGGCGGGTGTGAGCTGTCAATGGTGAAGTGAATTGGAGTATTGGGAATAATTTCTTACTTTAGTGAATATAAAGTAAGAAATTATGAGAAAGTTAACCTTTATGCTGCTGATATTACTGGCCGCTATTGGATGTAGCAAAAAAGAGGAGGATACTCCAAAGCCCGATCCGGTTGTGCTGCCGAAGTATATGGAGTATACAGGAGTTATAGAAGCTGATCAGTCAGTGGTTGTGCTTAAATTTGACGGATACTTTAAAAATGCAGATAACACTCCTGATTATGACACACCTATCTATGTGTCAGCGGATAAAATCTATTCTTTCATAGTTAACAACGGTTCAAAGGGATTTTTATTTGGTGATGGTGTGCTCAATCTTAACAATGGGTGGGAAGAAAAAGTGCAAGAGAATGGGAATACTTACTACATTTTTAGATTCGACATTCAAAATTCTGGATCTATAACCCTTATGCCGACGAAATATTATAAACCAAATACGCCTGAAGACATAGAAAAAAATAAACGCAGAACCACACGCCCTTTTGTATTATGGTATAGTAATCATATGGCCGGACTCACCTCTGAGGAAAACTCTAATGGCTACACCTTTGCGGCGGAATATGGGCTTACCACAGGACGAGACACTTGTAGCATTATCATCGCTGCAGGTATAGACTGTGAGTTATCCTTCCGTTTTGATGAGTCTATTGACACGAAATCTTTACATGAGGGAGATACCTTAAAAGTGACAGATAAGTATGTTTTCACTTATCTTGAGACTAAAGATGATCTATTGAGATTTAAATTGGAAATGCCGTATTTCGGTTATTATAAATCTGATTTTTCGGATGTTATAGAATTATTTTTAGTGTGTAAACATTTTGATATCGTAAAAAAAGCTTATATACATTCGGAGTGTACTTTCACAATATATCAATCCTATAAATACGATTGTTATCCAGATGTGCAATGGTGTGATTTTTGGTTTCCAGAGGATCAATTACTGCAAAAAGCATGGCATAAGCGAAATAACATAATAGACCTCACTGATGGTAGCGCGATATTGACATGTAATGTAGTTGTTGGCGGTTTAGATCGGTTTAATTTCAATGATTTAGTTGCTGTTGAGAACAATCAATCCTGGTGTATAGTTTCATTTGAACCTGTATGGGGAGAGTATTCGGTTTTTTTTACAGGTAATTATCTATGTTATAATAATGTGTACAGATTTAAGATTCATATTCAAGACAATAATACCTCGCCTGATCAAAAAAGTGCACTTCTGAAACTGAAAATAAGGAATCCTGCAGGGAAATACCTTTTTGCTCAAGGATTTGTAAATATTCGCGTGGCCAGATAAGTCCTACACCTACTCTTTCACACGATCGGGTGGCTCTACAGGTACAACAAGCCCAATCAAAATCTTTTTCATAATTATAACCATAGTTTAAGGAGGCATTTTAAAGTACATAATCTTTTTGTCTTTCCAAATCTTTTCCTATATTTGTAATGACTTCTATGCAGCAAGGCGAGTGTGAGCTCGCTTGAATCGCGGGCATTTTTTATGCTTGTTTGTGAACGATCTATAAACTTCGGTCGTGTACCCCCGTGTGGAGCGTTAATGCGTCCACTGCCTTGCTGGTGGAAGTCAACGGGACAGGCACGACCGTTTTTATTTGTGCCCACAATGACTAAACCAGCATGTTACCTAACCACACAACCACAGCTACGCGCTGCTCGAACGACCTTGTATCCGTCCGGAACAATCAGGTCGTAACCTAGTCACTTCAGGTGGCGCAGGTATTCAAGAAAGAACATTCTAAGGTACTCCGAGCGATCAACGACATGGGATGTAGCGCTTCATTCAAAGAAGCCAATTTTGGCTTGTCTTTCTATATCAGAGATATAGATAGCAGATGGCAACATAAATACCCTCTCTACTACATGACCCGAGATGGCTTCACGTTCCTTGTTATGGGATTCACCGGAAAGGTTGCCGCACAGTTCAAGGAAGCATATATCGAGGCTTTCAACGAAATGGAGAAAGCGATCTCGACCAGTAAGGAGGGCGAGTATGTTGCGAAAGAGTTGCAGAAGTATTGCGTGAGCTACTCCCAATCAGTTAAAAGTATACATGCAGACTGCAAGCAGAGGTTCGGGTTCAGCACCTCCTATTACGGTGATATGCCTGTTTCGCTAACTTATCACAGCGACTGGACGGTACAGCAAAATCTAAAGTACATCCTTCCCCGGTTATCCTGCGCCCTTGCCGACGGGTGGTATGCAGCACACCGACTACTGAAAACAGAAAAAGAGCTGTCAGAGTTACGCAAGACGCTAACTGGCGTGGTGGACAAACTACTTCACGAACATCATATACTGCCATAAACTTGAAGCCCTCTTTCGAGGGCTTTTTTATGTCTAAAACTCATCCCTCTACTGTCTAAAACCCGAGGCTGAAAGCCGAGGTTTGCGGTCTGTGGTATCGTATTTTTGCTAAAAGCAAGAACGATCCATGGAACAAGGAAAAATCATCTACCCTTTTGCGCCGGACCTGCAAATCTCTCCGCTCAGCTCGCTCAACTTCGAGCACGATTGGCGGCGCGATTTCCAGACTCCGTGTCATTACGAACAGAAGTTTGTACGGTGGGACCGGATTCGTGTCCAGTACGCCGCAACCGACCGTTATTCCTTCAAAGCCTGTATCACCGATAATGATACGGGTCAAACCTCTGTGCTGAGCCCGACCGAACTCAAGGCGTTCGAAAACAGTGAGCAGGGCACGCAGGGAAAAGTTTACGAGTTGATGCTCAATGAACTGGCGCCCGGCAGCTACACCTTCGGAATCTACATTGCGCTGACCTCCGACAGGCTCATGGCCCGCAGTTCGTTCCGGGTGGTGCCCGTGCGCGAGGAGGGAACGGTACGCATCACCTACAACCACCGGCGGGACGAATTCGATACCGTTTTCAGTCCGGAGCGGATGTTCGATTTCCGTGTGGAGGGATGTTTCCTGCCTTCCGAAAGTTCGTTTGCGGTGGACAGCGAAGGGTTCCGCGACCAGAGCGACCGCTACAAGCAGCTTTCGGCATTGCCTTACCGCAAGGATATTTTCAGCGTAGGCGGCGGGTTCGGGGTTCCCAACTGGGTTGCCGACAAACTCAACTATATTTTCTCGACCTCGTTCGTGCTGATCGACGAGATGAAGTATTCCCGCAGCGAGAGCGCCGTGCCGGAGATGACTTCGATCCACGGCGACTACCCGATGTACCTCTACAAGATCGAACTGGAGAAGGACCGTCACTTCCAGTACGAGGGCCGTTACGGCGGGGATTTCAATTTCGATTACAACCAGGATTACAATACCGTACGATATGACATATAGCGAACTGAAAGCGGCTATTGCCGAAGTGATCAAGACCAACTACAACCAGGAGATCACGGCCGTCGTGCTGCAGGACCTGCTCGACAGCATGGTGGGCATGACCCGGGCCCAGGACGAACGGGTGCTCGGGGAGGCCCGGGACTACACGGATGAACGGGAGGTGGTTATCCGCGAAGATTTTGCGGCGGCCGACGCTGCAACGCTGGCCAGTGCCAGGGAGTATACAAATGGGCGCGAAGGAGCCATCCGCACAGATTTTGCCGCAGCCGATGCAGAAACGTTGCAGTCCGCGAAAGATTACGCAGATACCCACAAGGTAGACAAGACGAAAGTAGGTGCTGCCGGAGGAGTGGCATCGTTGGACGCAGGCGGGTTGGTTCCCTCTTCACAGCTGCCCTCCTACGTGGACGACGTGCTGGAGTATCCGTCGCCGGGCGATTTCCCGTCCACAGGTGATGGAGGAAAGATCTACGTGACGAAAGACACCAACCTGACTTACCGCTGGAGCGGAACGGGGTACGTGGAAATTTCCAAATCTTTGGCTTTGGGTGAAACCTCTTCTACCGCTTACCGGGGCGACCGGGGAAAAGCAGCCTACGACCATTCGCAGGTCAGGGATGGAAGCAACCCCCACAGGACTACGTTCGAGAGCCTGCTCGGTAAACCCGCCTCATATTCTCCGGTCACGGATCAGAACAGCAACGGCAGCGGATATAAAAAACTTTGGACCGGGACGGAAGATGAGTACGCGGCGTTGAGTGTCCGGGATGCCAATACGCTGTATGTGGTACTCAAGACCGGGGCGAACTATCTCACAGTCACCCCTTCGTCCTTGAGTTTTGCCGGTGAAGGGGAATCCGAAACTTTACAAGTTAATTGTAATGCTTCGTTGAATTGGTCTGTTACCGGCCTGCCTTCGGGTTGGAGCGCCTCTCCTGCTTCCGGAACGGGTCCGGCGACGGTAACGATAGCGGCTCCGGAGAATCCGGCCCCGGCATCGGTGCGGGGAACGATCACCGTTTCGGGTGGCGGGATGACGGCTTCATGCAGCTATCTTCAAGAGGCAGGGCACGATCCCGGGCCCGATCCGGAAAAACCGACGATCACACTCTCTGCCTCCATGGATTTCCCCGCTTTGGGGACGCCCATCGTCAAAGCGGAAGCGAGCCAGGCCTGTCTCGACGACATCACAGTGGAGGTGCGGGGCTATCTTGACTCAACAAACATGTGGGGACCTCAGTATATCAATATTCAATCCGGAAACTCGGGCGGGCAGCTCGAAGTTAGCGGCCTGACTCCTTCGGGTAGCGTCACCATTGAAAAAGTAAATAATACTGAGATTCAGCCTGTAAACACGGATAATGCAACCTATACCTGGTAATGATTACACTTGGGAATAACAAGATAGCCAAAATGTATCTGGGTGCGACCCCTGTAGCCACGTCTTACCTTGGCTCGCAGCAGGTGTATCCCAATGCGTCGCTGGCTCTGTCTGCCGATCTCCTGGCCTTCGCCGCCGCGGGAGGATCGCAGGAGCTGACCGTTGCGGTCGAAGAGGGACAGATGTGGGCACTCTCCGTTCCGGTGGGATGGAGTGCTTCATCTCAGTCCGGGACAGGCACCGCAACACTGACGCTCACGATTGACAACAACACGACTACTGTTGCCCGTAGCGGAGCATTAACAGTCGCTTCGGAGGATTTAACCGCGACGTGTGCGTTGGCACAGGCGGCCGGGGCGAAGTCCTATGGGGAGATCTCCATCGGGGCTTACGGCTATGGAGTGCTTCCGGCCGGGGGCGGAACGGTATCGCCGACGCTTGCGTACTCGCAACCGTGGACTTGGAACGGCGTGAACGGATCGGGGGGAACGATTACTTCCGGGGCCACGGTCGCCTATTCCGGTTCCGGGGTAGATGCTGCCACCGGAACGGTGTCCGCGTCCACGAAAGGTACGACGGAGTCGGGCCAGACGACCGTTGCGACAGCTACGGTTTCGGTGTCGCTTAACGGAAAATCCGCAGCGAAAGAGGCCGTAGTATTCCAGGAGGCGAACAGCGCTACTTATGGAAATGTAACGCCAAAGAATATCACGGTTGCGGATATCCCGGCCTCCGGAGGAACAATCAGTGAGGGGACTTTGGCTACAGACTTTACACAGACAATCGGTTATACTTCCGGGGCGACACGTCCCGGTACAGTCACGTATGTATGGGGCGATCCGGTATCGGCCCCTTCCTTGGGAACGACGATTCAAAACAGAACGAAAATCGGCAGTCTGGCATTGCGTGCTTACGGAGAGGGCAGTAAAAACACGTACAAAGCCACGGATGTATACCAGGCCGGGAACTATGTGAGTTCGCTTGCCGGGAAAGCATCCACATTCAGTTACGGTACCCTCGGAGCCGGAGCGGCTTCCATTTCGCCGACCGTCAATGCCGACGGTGCATGGACATTCACTTTCAGCAGCGGTGCCACATCTTCCGAAGCCCCATCATCCGTTTATGGTATTTTCAGTGTCGGTGTAACCTATTCACTCGGATCGGTGCAGAACGGATTTACGGTGGTAGACGCGTCTACAGGCACCCTGACGGGTACCGCGCGGGGAACCGAAATCGGTAATGCCCGTACATCGGGAATCGTCACCCGGAAAGTCGATGGGGTGTGGACCCCGGCTGCGGCGTACAATGCCGCCGGGACAAAAACTACATCCGCATCCAAAACCGCCACCTGTACGCAGGAGGCGAATGCCAGAGCCCTTTCCGGATTAAGCGCAGGGTGTGAATCTTCTTCCAATATGCCGCCGGACATTCGGCAGCATGATTGGATGGGTGCAGCTGGCGGGATATTCACTTTCTTTTGCAACGCCAATTACTCCTATACATCCGGAGCCACGTCGTTGGAAGATGTCAGGAGTTCTACGGCCTATACAAGTCTTGGGGAGTATGCGGGTATCACCATAAATGGCAATACGGCAATCATTCCTTCCAGAGGTACCGTAGAAGGATCTAACAGGTATAATCATTTTACAGCTTCTTATGGTGGCAAGGCTGTTTCCTGGAATACAGGGCAGGCCGCGAATGCCAGGAACCTCAGTTCGATTAGAATTGCCGCTTATGCTGCTGATGCTACCTGGGTCCAACCTGCGGACTGGGGGGCGGTCCCTGCCGGAGGAGGCTATATTAATTTTAGAAGATATACAACTTATTTATATACTTCCGGTTCAACCATTGAAGAAAAGAACGGTGCTGATGGGGATAGGTCAGGAATGGTTCTTTATGAAGGCGGTGGATGGATGGAAGCCTGGGGAAATGGCGGGTACCATGTAATGTCTCGTGGGGTAACCGCTGGCGAGAGAAGACGCGGAACGATCTATTGGACCTATGACGGGCTTACTTCTAATCACCTGGTTTTATATCAGGATGCAAATGTGTTGACATGGAACGACCCGGTCATTTCACGGGCTACGCCGGTGTCTATTGCAGCCGCGGGAGGTACCAACAACGTGGCTTCGGGGCTAACTTATTCGCAGGGCGGATCGTACACTTCGGGCTCTCCGGTTTCCGCCTCTTCGGGCGGTTCGCTGTCTTATGCCGTTCAAACGGCTAAGACGGGATTCAGTCTTTCTGGGTCGACCGTGACGGTGACCAACAACACCAGTACAAGCGCCCGCAACGGTTTCGTCGTGCGGATCACCTTGACGCTGAACGGTAAGACCGCGATCAAAGATATTACCTATAACCAGGCGGCGGGAGTTCAAAGCATAGAATATACAGATTGGGCGACCACGTCTATCGATATGTTTGCATCACCGACCACGGTCGCCGCGGCCGGAGGCACTTCCCAAATGTCCACAAAAGCCACACAGAACCGAACAAAGACGACGAAATGGAATGGCATTGTAAATAACACCCAACAAGAAAAGCAAACCGTATCAGTGACGGCTTCCTATGCAAAGGTTTCCGGGGGCGGTTCTTTGAGTGGTGCAGCAGCGGTATCATTCCCCAACAACACAACGAATGCCGCCAAATCGGGGGTTTATCGTGCTACTTACGGGGGAAAAACGGACGATACTACGATAGCACAGGCGGCAGGTACCCAGACTATCGAACGTGGTGCGTGGATTACTCAAAGTGTTCAAATCACGGCTTCAAGTACGAATGTAGCTGCGGCCGGTGGTTCATCTTCACTTTCGACGAAAGCCTCCCAAACCCGAACCGTCAGCATAAAATGGAACGGTATAGTAACCGATACCCAGCAGGAAACCCAGACTATTTCCATAACACCTACTTACTCGAAACAGTCCGGAGGCGGTACGCTTGGCGGTTCTACCGTGTCATTCGGCAACAATACGACGGCCAATATCGTCACGGGCGTCTATCGGGCAACGTATGACGGTAAAACGAGCGACATCACGATTAATCAAGCTGCCGGATCAAAGATGTACCAAGATGCGAAGCCTGTAATGTATGCTATTCCTGAGACTTTGACACTGGCAAAAACTTCGGGTGCGAGTGGAAAATTCAAACTGTATATGCCTAATAAACGATGGACATGGAACGGTACCGGAACTGTTTATAGGGAATTGGAAATATTCACCCTACCGTTCGCCGTGAAAATGGATGAATCTATAGTAACAGGATCGTCAAAATTCTGTACAATATCACCTTCCCGTATTATGGAGGACGGTAATTATGGAAGTACAGAATATGTGGAAATAACTGTTACGGCCAGTTCAGCAAACACAACAGAGACTGCACGATCTTCGGCGGTTGGAAATAGGTCTATCATGTTGCCGGACAGGGAAACTATGGTGAGGGGAACTTGTATTGTCACGCAACAGGAGGCGGGGCATGATCCGGGTCCCGGTCCCGGTCCGGAGAAAGCATCCATTACTTTAAGTTTATCCTACAACCAGTCTGCGGGGACGTTTGTCATTTCGGCCTCGGAGGCGGTCAGGGATACTTTGCGGATCGGGGTAACCTATCACGACGATATGGGAGGGGGCGGAGATACTTTCACCACCCTGAACAACGGATCGACATCGGCGCAAGGCTATGCCGGCGGTCCGAGTTATCCATACTGTGAAATCTTTGAAATAGATCTGAACCTGACTCCTCCTTATGATTCGGGAAATGCAATTTATTATTGGTAATAGACTAAAAGCAAATCGACAATGATAAAATCAAACCTTTGGCAGATCATCACCGGGATGGTGGTGGCCGCAATCTGCGGAGTGGCCCTGAACATGGGCGTGTTCTCGTTCTTTCCTGCGCTGATCGTGGCGATTGCGTGGGCCGGGATCAAACAGACTTCCGGCAAGGAATACAAGGACAAGAACGGTAACTACACAGAGCCGGAGTTCTGGAAGGATTTTGTATCCATGATGGCCGGGGCATTGGTGATGTGGGCCATCGTAATGATCGGATAATTATTCGGCGGCAGAACCCGGCGGAAATTCCGCCGGGCTTTCCCGGCCAGTAAAATAACGAATATGGAACATTTGAATTTACAAGCCCTCGCCGATAACCTGAGCCTTTTCGCGTTCATCTACCTGTGCGTGTTCGGCGCAATCGTAATGGATTTGTGGAGCGGGGTGCGCAAAGCCCGCCGCCGGCACGAACTGCGCATGAGTAACGGCTACAAACGCACGGTAGACAAGATCGCCCGATACTACAACATGCTGCTGGTGGTCTCGATTATGGACGCGCTGCTGATCGTCTCCCAGGCGCACAGCTTTTGCTCTCTGCCGTGCCTGCCTTACCTGACGATCATCGGGGCGCTGTTCCTCTGCTTCATCGAGTTGAAAAGCATCTTCGAGAAGGCGGAGGACAAGACCAAGTTCGCGGAATCGGCACTGCTGGCCGGGAAGATCATCGCCAACAAGGACGATCTGAAAAAGCTGGTGGAGGAACTGGGTAGAGAGAAACCCGAGAAAGAAACGAACGATGAGTAACGCAAGAGGCATTCGCAACAACAATCCCGGCAATATCCGCAAAGACGGATCGGTGTGGCGGGGAGAGGTGGCCGGGCCGGATAAAAATTTCAAGACCTTCGAGACGATGGCCTGGGGCATTCGTGCAATCTACCACCTGCTCAATAATTATCGCCTTCTGTACGGTTGTGACACTATCGAGAAGATGATCCGGCGGTGGGCACCTCCCGAAGACGGGAACGATACGGAGAGTTACATTTCCACGGTGTCGAACCTCTCCGGGGTGCCGCGCACCAGCCACCTGACGACAACCGATCGTTCGGTGATGGAGCCTATCGTGCGCGCGATGCTCCGGGTTGAGACGGGGATGGATGTTTCTGCCGCAGACTATAACCAGGCGTGGGAACGATTCTTAAAGCACAAGAAATGAAAAATGCTTTGATCGTAATTGCAGTACTGGTCGTCGTATTCCTGCTGGGGCGCTGGACAAAGAATTTCGACCCGGTTAAGATCGTACAGTACGATACTTTGCCGCCAGTCGTGCGTCTCGACACGATCAGAGATACGGTGCCGGTACCGAAATACGTGCATATCGTTCGGTATGACACCATCCACGATACAGCAGACGGGAAACCTATTCACCTTCCTATTCCGATCGGTCGTTACCTGTTTACCGACGATTCGACCTATCGTATGGAGGTAGAGGGCTACAATGTGCAGGCAAACAGTATCGAAGTCTATCCCCGGACGGTTACACAAACCGTTATCCAGCGGATCGGGGCTCCCGGCAGGCCGAAACGCTGGGGGATCGGCGTGAGTGCCGGGGCAGCTTTAACGCGGCAAGGCGTGCAACCTTATATTGGGATAGGAGTACAGTATAATTTGATTTCGTTTTAGATTCAAATATTAAATTGTATTTTTTAAAAATATTTATTTTAATAATTGTATGTCAGATACTTGTGTTATTGTAAAAGTTGTCTTAATTTAGTAAGGCGAACTAAAACCTGACGATTATGAAGAATTTGCTCTCATTGGCAGTTTGCTTAATCACCCTGGTAGGCTGCACAAAAAATGTTACAGAGACACAAACCCCCGTTGCGCAAAACGCAATTCAGACTAAAGCAACAGCCTCTGCCACGGTGGATGTGTATGTCGTATTTGAAAGTCTCCGTGAAATAACTACGTCATGGGGCGGACGTTTAGGGTTAGGTGGATGGAGCAATACTATCTATTCGGCAGTTAATCCGGTACAATGCCGACAATATGGCATCAAAGGATTGTCATTTGAATTGAAAAACGTTAATTTTAATGGAAATCCGAACGAAACTGTCTATATGAATTTCGATTTAGACCTGTCGGAATATGGCGAACCGATTCCGGCTAGCCCCACTTCATACACTTATTTGGATTTGAATAGCGTAAAAGTGGTACCTTCAAATATTTCGGTCAACCTGAATGTCACAGGTGTCGCTACAGGGACCGGTTCCGGCGGGGGTGGAATAGGCCCTGGCGGCGGGGGAGGCATAGAGCCTCCGATTGATCCCATTCCCGGTGATACCATTCTTTGATTCCGTGCCCTGAGATGATGTTAAACAATAAAGGTCGGCTTATAAAAGCCGACCTTTTTACTGTAAAGAGTGAAACTAACGCACACGAATCGATTTGACCGCCGATCGGGCGAAATGCAATGTAGAATTGCAGAATCAGGCATCGGACATTGTAAAAGCGAAAAGGGCTGTGCCGTGGTGGGTATGGGTGGTCTGGAAGATTCTGCGTATAGTTACCTGAGAAAAATAATGCCGATTTTGTAATTTTTATTCGGAATATATTCCGAATTTACTTTATATGATTGATTTATAATTTTGTATTTTACCCCAGGCGGATCACTCCCCTGACGAATTGCATAAAAAACCGTTCCCCGAAACCGGGAAACGGTGGAAAATATATTAATTGAAGAAAGAAGAGGGAGAACTAAGGTGCGAAGAGCACTCTCACCGGCCGATTCGTTTTCCGTCGAAGTGCCGGTTCCGCCATACTTTCCGGGCAGGAAGCGCCGCAGGAGTGAATCGGGAAACGTTTGCTTCCTTTCTGTCGGTTCGGGCACTCGAACCTGCGGAAACGGTTTTGACATCAAGCAAAGCCGGTCCTTCCATTTCGAACATGCGTCGGAGCATTTCATCTGCTTTCGCCGGATCGGACAGAGAGAACCCCTCCATGCCCATTACCTGGGCGAAAGCTCCGAAATCGGTATCGTACAGGTCGGCTTCCCACTTTTCCCGTCCGGCCATTTCAGCCAGCAACCGCCATAATCCCCCGGAGAGGGAATTCAAAACCACGATCTTGATCGGAAGGCGGTGCCGGACGATAATGGAAAAATACCGGCCGAACGAAGAGGTGTCGGCACGGCTGCATAACACCACGATGCTCCTTTCCGGCCAGGCCAATGCCGAGTCGACCGCTTGGGCGAGCGTATTCCCTTCGGATACGATAATATCCCGCCTGTCGTTTTTTCGTGAACTTTGGATTCTGCAGTCCGTAACGATTTTCCGATCGACCATAATGACGGAACTCTGCTCGACGTTACGGTCGACCCACCGAGCGATATAATTCGACGAGATTGCATGGGGATTTCCCTTATCGGTATCAGTTCGTTTCATAATAGCGTGCCTTATATAGTATAGATTCTGGTATTATCGGACAGGCGGCCCCGCCGTTATCGATCGATTTTCAAAGAATATGCCATTTTTTATTCCAGAACAGTACTCAATGCAAAACATCGCCATGACGACACTTCGCACTCTCCCCGCTTCGATATGAAATCATCTTGTTCAAATGCTTTGTATGCCAAAGTAGAATATCGCCTGGTGGTTTGCTTGCATAGCCCTGATGGATTTCATGATACCGATACTCTACGGTATTGTTCACGGTTCTGGTCGCCAACATTGTTGAGCAGTTGGTTGGGGGATCGGCGTGAGTGCCGGGGCGGCTTTAACATCGAAAGGCATACAACCGTATATAGGGGTAAGGGTGCAGTATGACCTTATTGTGCTTTAGATACAATGTTAAATTGTATTTTTTAAAAATATTTATTTTAATTACTATGGCTCAGGTACTTGTATTTGAAGTTTTGTTATATTATCTTGCAATAGATAACCTAAAACTTAACGATTATGAAAAAACTGATTCTTTTATTTGTTTGTGCTCTTCTGTCTTTTACGTTCGTTAACGCAAGTGATGTTTCGGAAATTAAAACGGCATCTTCTGACACTCAATTGGAAGTAGTTACCCTCGATCTCGTTTTTTCTTCTTTTGTTGGGGTGTCTTACGATGAATACGGAAATCGCTACGAGGGAAACTGCGTCCAATTCCATTGTCCCAATGCCTGGCAGTACGGCATTGACCAAATCGATGTATACATTCATAATGTAACTACACCGTCAGAGAACAATGCTACAGTGTGGGTCCAAATGATTGACGGAGGACATGGTTATTCAGAAATGGTGCCATGCACATTAACCGCAGGCAGTTATGTCGACCGGAGTATGATTCGGGTGACATCGACAAATCCCAATTACGTTTTCTATTTCAATATTAGCGGGATTGCTTCCCGGTAATAACGATTCTTATACAGATTACAATGTTCTGTCATTAAGCCACTCAAAGAGTGGCTTAATTTTTTGCCTGTAGATGGCAGATTTCGATCACAACCGCGACCGGAATCTACATGCGCGAATCGGATTCAACCGCTGATCAGTTGAAATGCAATGTATAATTGCATAATTAAGTATCGAATATTGCAAATACGAACAAGGCCGTGATGGATGCGGATTAAGTAAGGAATAGTCTGCAAAGGTTTTCATACTCTGATAAGCCGTACAGAGCTTGAAAGTGAAAGTTTGGCAATATAATTGACGATTAACGTAATATCAATTAATTTTAAATCTCATAGCTCAATGATCAGACGCTTATTTGTTGTTTTGCTGGTAATGTGCGCTGGCTGGTCCCAGCCGGCCGGGGCTTGTACGGGGATTACTTTGGTCTCCAAGGACGGAGCTCGTGTTCTCGCCCGTACGATCGAGTGGGGCGGAAGTAATCTAAATAGCCGTTATGTGGTTGTGCCGAGAGGATATACGCAACCAATACTTTTACCAGGCGGAAAACAGGGAACATTGTTTACAGCGCAATACGGTTATGTCGGTTTTGCGGTGGAACAGGAAATATTCGTTGCCGAAGGAATGAATGAGGCTGGACTTTCGGCCGGATTGTTCTATTTTCCCGGCTATGGTCAATATCCGGAGTATGATCCACAACAAAAATCTACAACTGTTGCCGATCTACAACTGGTTCCCTGGATATTGGGGCGATGTCGTACGGTCGAAGAGGTGGAAGCTGCAGTTCGTGAATTACGTGTAGTTTCCATCGACCCGCGTGCTTCGACCGTTCATTGGCGGTTTGCCGACGTATCGGGGCGTCAGGTTGTATTGGAAATTATAAACGGTCAACCCCGTTTTTACGAGAATAAGTTGGGGGTACTGACCAATTCCCCCGGATTCGACTGGCAAATGACGAACCTGAATAACTATGTCAATCTCCGTTCAGGTAGTACAACAGCGCAATGGTTGGGTCATGATACCGAACTTGTGCCTTTCGGAGCCGGGAGCGGGTTTCTCGGTATTCCGGGCGATGTTACACCTCCGTCTCGTTTCGTCCGCGCAGCATTTTATCAAAGTTCAGCCCCACGACAGGATTCGGCTTTACAGACCGTCCTGCAATGTTTCCGGATTTTGGGCAGTTTCGAGATTCCTATCGGTATTGAGTTTTCTGCCGAAGAGCCCCCTACGGACATTCCTAGTGCTACACAGTGGACCTCAGCGGCAGATCTGATGAACAGAAAGATATATTACAATACTATGTACAACAGTGCGATCCGTTGTATCGATTTACGGCAAATCGATTTTAGTCGGGTAAAGTACCGCAGTGTTCCACTCGATGAAACGAAACATCAATCCGTTGAAACATTAACGATACGGTAGATTTTATGTGACTGGATTGTGACGTGAAGCAGGATGGATAATTACAAGTTGGTTTACGGTAATCGCAGAAGTTGACGGACTGTTGACGGAATAGATAAATGATCTACGTATATGCCAATTTAGTATATTATAGCTTGTTTATGGTAAACCTGCTAATGCTGTGGGCGGGCGTTCGAACCGCCCCGGGATCACCCGATAAAAAAGCCTCTGACAACAATCAGAGGCTTTTTTGCTTTTGAGGGGCGTTCGTGGTCTTGATCCTTAATGCTATCCGACTCTCGCAGATTATATTAAGTTAAGGATTCTGCTGAAAATAGAGCGTGCAGGCCTCCGGTTGGTCGGTATTGATGATGTCGATTCCCAGTTTTCGGAAAGTCTCCCAGGCAACGGCGTTATCCGGAGAGCACCAGAAACGGATAGGTTTACCCGCTTTGTGGGATTTTGCAATCAGTTGCTCAATCACCTGCTTCTCTTGGGCAGGGAGTGGCTCGGGGCCTCCTTTCCATTTTGCATATCGGCAGAACGGTTCACTGATGAGAGCCACCCTCTCGAGTTGTTCCGGCGTGTATTCCACGTCGATAAAACCGTCGAAGGAGATGAAGTGCGGGAACTCTCCGAAAGCAGAGGGATCGGGACGGCTGCCTGTGATCACGACTCGGACGGCATAAGGATTGACAGCGGGATCGAATACCTCAGGATGCTTTTCCAGTTTGGCGATCAGCCGGTCGATAGTCGGATGGAGCGGAGTTTTCAGGTCGATCATCAGTGAGAGTATCTGTTCCGAACCTCGCCAGGCGCGCCCTTGATTTTGCTTGAACAGGAAGACCAGCGGGTCGAGGTACATCTCGTCCAGTGTAAGTGCGGTGTCGAGTTCCTGAACATCGTGTGCCACCAGCAAATCGTCGGAAGCGGGAGCCGTATAGATATCCGCTTCGATGGTATTTACCTGTTGGGAATAAGCCCGGTAGAAGGGAATGTTTTTCTGGTAATCGTTGTGGGAATGGATAAGTACCGTTTGCTTCCCGGAATAAGACGAACATAAGAAGGCCATGAAAAATATCAGTCCTGCTCGACCGAAAAAAACGGAACGGGTATTCGAAAATTTGCGAAGCATAGGAGTCGTTTTAATAATTAATATCATAAGAGCAAAGATAGAAGTTTTTAACCTCTAAATATGCAATGCCGTAAAAAACAAGCGCAGACCGCCTTTTTTCGTTTGCCGGAGAATGAAAATCACCGGTAGCTCCGGGGATCGGGAACGAATCGCTATCTTTGTGCCGAACGGCAGGGATATGGAAGAATTTATCAAAAAAATGCGGGAAGCGTACCCGGTTTCGGACGGTGCGTTGCAGTTGTTTCTGCGGCATACCGAGCGCGTCACGCTGCCGAAGGGACACCTGTTGATCCGCGACGGCGTGGTCGAAAAGTACAGCTATTTCATCGTGCGGGGATTCGCGCGCGGTTTCCTGTATCGGGACGGGAAGGATGCGACGATCTGGTTTGCGACCGCCGGCATGTCGCTGTTGTCGATGAACGCCTACCTGTTTCGTTCGTCCGGATACGAGAACGTCGAACTGCTCGAAGAGTGCGACCTGCTGAAAATTTCGAACGAGACGCTCGACGGGCTTTTCGAGAAGGAGGTCGAACTGGCCAACTGGAGCCGGCGGATGTCCGACCGCATCATCCTGCGGATGGAACGGCTGTCCGTCGAGCGTTATTTCCTGACGGCGGCCGAACGTTACCGGCTGCTGGTCGAACGCGAGCCGGAAATTCTGCAAAAAGCTCCGTTGCGGGATATCGCCTCTTACCTCGGCATTTCGCAGGTTTCCCTGAGTCGGATCCGCGCCGGCGTACAATAGATTCCCCCGAAAGTTCGTTTTTAACATTTGTTAACCGGAAACGAAAAT
>ERZ827450.2090-NODE-2090-length-17573-cov-4.177703_pt1 | contig 17573 bp, 10 predicted proteins | sample MGYA00519773_ERZ827450 | MGnify/ENA primary metagenome ERZ827450 (study PRJEB31778, sample SAMEA3449306) | human gut metagenome | biome: human gut; feature: human-associated habitat; material: faeces | place: United Kingdom | collected 2010/2012 ...
AACCCCCGCTACAAACCCCTTTGACAGTGTGTTTTCCTAATAGGCGCTAATCATACGATATATAGCATTCGGCCACAATGATTGCGCTTCCGAAAAATACACAAATGATAGTTATGTACGGCGGCAAAATGCCGCCTTAAAATCAGATGGGTTCGGTATCTTCCTCGCCGGTCTCCTTCGACTCATCTTCCATAGGCATTGATAGTTTTGGCATCGGTTGGATAGCGGCTGACTCTAGTTCACATCAACTTGCAACGAAAACGGCTAGTGCTGTAGGCGAAGTATCCTACTGTTACGCAAGCACGGGAAACAGTGCTGGATTGAGCAGTATATGGTTTCTAATTGTGCTAAACTCCAGTGGGAACTTACCATCGCAAGAGGAGTAAGTGATTTTGATATCGAACATCGGACAATTCGTTTTCTTGAGTATCAAGCAAGTATATCTCATTTGAATCTGAAAGAATACTAACAAAACAATAACCCTCTATCTGCAACGACTGCAAGTAGAGGGTTGTTCTTTTGCTTCGGGTATTTTAATTAAAGGTCAATCTTCTAATCTGCCATGGTCACAGCCAAGCGAGAGATAATGTTCTATCTCTCCACCCAGCACAAGCTGGGCATACTCCAAGGGCTTATTATATAGCAGCCAGTCCAGTTCTGCCCGCTGTGCCGGAGTGTTGCCGTACTCGTCCTCGATGGCGATGCAGTCAATGGCAAGGGTAGTGCCATCTGCGAACCGGGCTTCCACCCGGTTGGTGTCCATATTGTAGCGGCAGGAAAGCAGTTTGTTCATGCGAAAACCTCCTGTATGTATTCGTTGTTCGAATCCAGTTGGTCGTGTCCCTGCTCGTGTGAATTTAAGGCAACTGAATTCATCACGAGTAATTATGGCACATCCCCGGTCAGCTGCCAGGTTTTCAGCACCCCGGAAAGAAAAACGCCCTGGTGATAATAGAAATGGCCTTTCGGCGGCAGGTCTGCAGCAGCAAACTTGTGCATCATTGTATCGCAGGCGGCGCGGGCATAAAACAGTGCTGTTTCCATTTTTTTCTTTTTGATATACGTACAATTACTCCGCATACCTGATATATTCGAGATTTTTTGTCAATGTCATGACAGCAGATCCAGTGACACGGCGTCCAACTCCATACCGCTTTGACCGAAGTAGAAACGCAGGTAGAAAACTTCCCCCGCGTCAACGGCAGGCAGCGCCGCCGTAAACTCGCACCAGTCGGTCTGTGCGCCCGTGATGGTAATGGTTTTCACAAACACCCGTCCCGCAAAAATCGAAACCGGGATCTGGGCCAGTGGGCTGTTGCCCGGCATTGCGCGGCAGCGCAGATGCAGCGTGTATGCGCCGCCCTGCTCAACCATCACACAAAACGCAGTGGTGCGGCGGTAACCATTATCAATCGCGGCCGGGTCAATGCTTACGCCTCCATGTAATGTCAGGGGTTGGCCGTTCTGCGCCGCCTGCTGCATATCCTGCTCGGCCATCGCTTCCAGCTGGGCATCCAACGCCGTGGTGCGGCCAATGCTGCGGCGGAACGCAGGTGTTTGCAGCAAAAAGCGGCAGATATTCGCCGCGCTGCGCTGCAGCTCGCCCCGGATCAGCCGTCCCTCTGTCAAAGCAACGGCCAGATCATCGCTGCCGGAGTTATGCTCCGGGTCCGTCACAACCATGAACACATCATTCTGGGCGCGAACCATCGCAGCCACATGCTTGGTGCTGCCTGCGCCGTCGCGGTCATTGCCCTCGGCCCACCAGTCACTCATCACAATGCCGGTGTAACACCATTGGCCGCGCAAAATTGTTGTAACAAGGTCATAATTGCTGGCCGTCCAGTAACCGTTCAGCGGGTTATAGGATGTCATAATGGAGCGGGCATGCCCCTCTTTGACGGCAATTTCAAAGCCGCGCAGATAGATTTCCCGCAAAGCACGTTCCGATACAACCGATTCAACGAAGTGACGCCGGTGCTCCTGATTGTTCGTTGCAAAATGTTTGATGGTTCCGGTTACACCCCAGCGGTGCATCCCGCGCAGCTGAGCACAGGCCATTTTGCCGGTCAGCAGCGGATCTTCCGAGAAATACTCGAAGTTGCGGCCGTTCAGCGGATGGCGGTGAATGTTGATGCCAGGGCCAAGCAGCGTATCCACATGGTTTTTGCGCAGCTCCAGCCCTTCCATCGAGTAGAGTTCTTCGCTTAATCCCTCGTTGAAAGTCGCGGCCAGGCAGGTGCCATTAGGCATGGCAAAAGCAACGGTGCCGCAGTCCATACGGATACCGCTCGGCCCGTCCGAACAGCAGGCGGCAGGCAGCCCATAGCGCTGCAAAGCATCGCTGACGCCTCCGATTGCCCCAGCTGTCCCCGGCGTAACGCGCGAAGAGTTCATCCCCTCGCCCCGGACAATGGTGCAAAGCTCCTCATCGCTGAACTGTGCCACAAAGTCTGCCATCGCAGTGGTACCATCGGCCACATCCCGCAGGCGGATGCCTTTGTCGCCAGTCTGGAGCCATTCCCGCGGCAGGCGGGCGGCGCGGCGGGGCTCGGGCCGTTCTTCCTCGGTGGGCACGGGTTCCCATGCTGGGGTTCCATCCGCACCAGGGCGCAGGCGTTCAAAGGCTACAGCCGGAGCAGCTGCAGATTCCAACTGTTCCACCACCATCAACGGTAGTGTGACCGTAAAAGCTTCTTCCGCACTTCGCACATCGGTGCCAAGGCTGAAGCGATACTCGCCTGCTTCCAGCACAAAGGCAGACTTGTGCCCGGTCACACCGCTGTCATCATAGCTGGCAAAGTTACGCCACGGGGCTTTCAGTGTCAGGGTCTGGCTCTCCCCATGGGCCAGCGTTCTGGTTTTTGCAAAGGCGCACAGCACTTTGGACGGTTTTCCCAGCCGCCCCTGCGGCGCGGTGCAGTAGAGCTGCACAACTTCCTTGCCGGGGCAGCTGCCGGTATTTTGGACGGCAGCAAAGGCGGTAATGCCATCGGCTGTTTCATCTGCGCTCAACAGCCGAACTTCAAATTTTGTATAGGAAAGGCCAAAGCCAAAGGGATAAAGCACCTTTTCCGGTGCAAACGTTTCAAAATAGCGGTAGCCGACGTAAATATCTTCGGCATAGATGTTGCGGTCATCCGCCCCGTAATGGTCAGCCGCCGGATAATCTGCCGGGGTGCAGGCGATGGTATCGGGCAGTTTGCCGCAGGGGTTGACGGTACCATTCAGCACATCCAGCACACCGCGGCAGCCTTCCTGCCCGCCCTGCCAGATGTACGCCACCGCGCCGGGGTTGTATCGCATGACCCACTGCATATCAATGATATTGCCAACATTCAGCAGCACCACAGATTTTTTGAAATGACGGCAAACCAGCGCCAGCATATTTTCCTCGCCCTCGGTCAGCAGAAAGCTGCCGGGAGTATTGCTATTGTCCTGGTCTTCCCCTGCCGTGCGACCGATGACAATAAACGCCGTTTCGGCACGCTGGGCCGCAGCGCGGACAAAGTCTTCATCCAGCGGCATTTCCGGCTGAAACCACGGTTCCTGTGCCCAGCCGGTTCCCATCTCGTAAGGGTGTTCCGCCAGCCATGCTGCATAGCGGGCCTGCACCTCGGCATCCAGCTGGTAGCCGTCCGGACCGCCCAGCACTTCGGGCAGGTTCGGCACATGGGCGGTGTTCACCAGCCCGCCGGACCCTGTGCCGCTTTGGTAGTAGTGAAATTGCGCGTACCCAAATAAAGCCGCTCTGCCGCCGGAAGCCAGTGGTAAGACAGCCTCATTTTTCAGCAGAACAATACCCTCTGTCACAGCCTGGCGAGCCAGCGCTGCATAACGGGACATTTCCAACATTGTATTTTTCATCATACTGAAACTCCGATCCTGATAGATTGTAAATTCCAGCGCCACACTTAGTCATAATACACTATTTTCAGGATTTAGCAAGAGGTTCCTACGCGAGAAAGAAAGTTTTATTTGTCTTTGAAAAAAGTAAAAAGTTTTATGAAGCCAGAAAGTTTCTATTCGCCATTCTTTGAACTGTTTTCTTTTTGCGGCCGAGTTTGTATGCGGGGCAAAGCAAATCGGGATCAGAGTTTTTTCTTGGAACAGGGTTCAGAAAATTTCCAAAAACATCTTTTTATTTGCTTCCCAGTTTTACGGCAACAGTTTTGTAGACTTCGGTACCTGTTGCTATACCTATAACCCCAACATTGTCGCTGTTGCTAAAAGTTCTATTGCAGCTGTTCTGTTTTCGCCTATTTCAAAACGTTTCATTTGTCTTTTTTTCTTGCTTTCTCATAAAGCAGCATCCCATACCGGAGATTTTTACCGCACATTTTTTCAGGAATCGCTTTCTCGCGCTGCCTGTCTGCCCGCTTCTCTGGAATTAAGCAGAGATTTTTACCGAGAAAATTTTGGTGTCGTAAAGTCCATCTACTCCACCCTATCATCCTTTTTCTTCACATTCTGCTTTATAATACGTTGGTTTTTAGCCACCTTTTCTTTGCCGCTTCCTTTCCCTCCATCATCCCGTTCTGTCCAACACTTTTTCGGCCATTTCTTCCGTGATTTTTAATTTTTTTCGCGTTAATAATCTCTTTTAAGTATCGTTGATCTCACGATTTGCTCCACATTTTATCTCGTATCATCGCCGATTTATTTGTAACTATTATCTGATTTTTTTCTCCGTAAATTTCTCCGTTTATATATTTTTCTTTTTTCTCCTCTTGCATATTTTGGTCTTTCTCAATGTATATTCGGCATGTTTCTTTCGCGTATTTTCTCTTCTTTGTCTTCCTATCAAGGTCAAAAACTGTGCTTTTTGACTTTTCTGAACATAAAAAGTGATTTTTCCCCGCCCCTATTTTATAAAGCCTGATTGTTGCCCCCAAAACCGAGGTTTTTACGGCGATTTTTTTGCAGCCTCCAAAGGAAGTACCGTGCTGCTTTGTGCATTACCAAATGTTCTTATCCAAGACTTCTTTTATCCTGAGGTTCTTACGCCGTAAAAAATAGTGCCTTCATCTTTCTTTTCTCGTACTCCCTCGTCACCCACCTTCTCCTAATACAGAGGTTTTTAACGTACTTTTCTACGATCCCATACAAAACGGTAACCTCTGCTCTTTTTCTTTTCTGCTTTCTCACGCTTCGCCAAGCAGAGGTTCTTACCGAGAAAATTTTATCTATTTTTTCTATTTTTTTGCTTGCAGAGGGCATTTCCTTCCATCCAGAGATTTCTACCGTACCAATTTCCAGTCAAATTCTTTTGCAAACGGAGATTCTTACCACAAAAAACGGCTTTTGCGCCTCTCCCCTGCTGCTTAAGTTAAAGGAATTACCTGCTATAAAAGCTAACCAGAGGTTTTTACCGCAAAAAAGTCCTTCTGTCTGTCTCTTCATATTTCGCCCACAGCCATTTTCCCGCCGTTTTCAGGTGCCATCGGGATGATCTTGTCGTTTCGATTGCTTCTTACAGGTTGCCAGCCCGTTCCTTATGCCCGTTCACGCAACACGGTAACAGAGATTTTTTCATTGTATAACAGAGATTCTTTCCATGCAAAATAGAAGAAACAACCTCTGCCGCCAAAAGAAAAAATCTCCGCCATTCTATGAAAGAACCTCCGTTATCACCAGAAGAAACCTCTGTTGTGGAGGGAAAGAACCTCTGTTTCTTCTATATATAATAAAGTATAAGATATAAATTTATAAGTATATAATTCTAAAGAAAAAGAAGAACAAAAGGGTGATTGCTCATAAAACAACGGAATTGATGCCCGCATAGCGGAGCGAACACGAATGCGGGACATAAGAAGAAAAGCCATACGAAAAATGCGCCGTTCTGTCTGTGCATACCCAATTCCAAAGGCTCTAAATTATAATATCTCCCACAAAGAGTGTATCCTCTGGAGGAGATAACAGAAAATGTATAACGTCTACAGCCACTTTATCCTGCACTGCGTCCGGTATCATCACATGGTATCGGCAAGATAATATCAATCTGAAACAGCTTATCCTGCGTGGAGATGGAAAAACTGCCGTTATATTTTTCCACAATGTGGCGGACGCTCATCATGCCATAGCCATGGGAATCTTTGTCCGCTTTTGTGGTTACGGGCAGACCGTCCTTGAATTGAAGAGAATCCTCAAAGTGGTTCTCGGCATGGATGGTTAACATGCGGTTGACTGTCCGCACAGAAAGGTGAATGAACCGCATTTCGGGCGGCTGCAGGGATTCGCATTCAATGGCGTTGTCCAGAATATTTCCGAACAGCGAGAAAATGTCCATCGTTTCCATAAAGGCCACGCCGCTGCCATCGGCAATGCAGGTGAACTGTATATTGTGGGATGCGCAGTGCAGACGCTTATCGGTCAGAACAATGTCCAGCGTTTCGTTGCCTGTGCGCACGGCGCTGTTGTAGATGGACACCGAGCGTTCCAGATCGTCCAAGTATGCCGGATCGACCTGGCCCGTTGTGCGCAGGTTGCGGATCTGGTGCTTTAAGTCATGGCATTTGATGTTGATGGCGTCAATATTTTCTTTCACCAGCTGGTATTGCTTCTGCTCTTCGACCCAAAGCTTTTTCATCGTGCTGATCTCTACGCGGTCCTTGGCGGCGGCCAGCATCTGAACCTGCAAAAGTAGCATAAATATGTAAAAAATAATCTCGCCAATGTTCAAAAGATTATAAAAGAAGATGTTGTACTGGGAGATTGCACCGCTCTCAAAATAAAAAATCGGCGTCAGCATACAGTCCAGCAGCAAGAACAGCAGCGCGTTCTGCATGGGGATCTCGCTGTCCCCCAGAGCGTGCATCTTTTTGCCCACGGTGAAATAGATAAACAGATATACCACCAAAAAACAGGTGATATATAAAAGGATATGGGAGGGCGTGCGCTCAGTAAAATAAGGAACAAGGCTGCTGTTCAACCGGCAAATGGAGGCAATAACGAGGAACAGCCGGTCGGAAATGTACCATGTTGCAAACCCGGAGCTGAAATAAAACAGCACGTTGGACAGCTTTTCCTCAAAACAGCACAACAGCCCGCCGATCATTAAAAGGAGAAGAATGGCCGAATAGAACGCTTCCACTGCAATATTGCCGCCATAGGTGTGGGCAAAGAAAAGGCAGAGCAGCCGGATCGGCACAAGCCAGGCAATGGCCCAGCGCACAAAATGCGGGCGGCGGCTGCAGCGAAAGATAAACGGAAGGGTCGCCAGCAAAAACGCCACGAAAATATCCCAAAACTTTACATTAAAAAGGAACCTGCGGATAAAGGCAAGAGATACCACAAAAACTCACCCCGGCTTTCAAGAGGTCTTGTTCAGGTAGGCAATCACACGGTCACAGAACGCCTTGCGTTTGCGCTGGCTGATGGGCAGCTTGGTACTGCCAACGATGACTTCTGTTTTGGATACCGATGTGATATGCTGCATGTTGACGAGATGTGCGCTGCTGCACCGCGCAAAATTGTAAGTGTCCAGTTCAGCCTCCACATCCGAAAGTTTGCCCCAGGCTTCAATGCGGCCCATGTCCGTGTGGTACAGGAGCAGGTGATCCTGTATCTCTACATAATATATTTGGGAAATGCGCATCCGGCGTATGGTGCCCGCCGCCTGTAAGATGACCTCTTTTTCATCCCGCACAGGCAGGTTGCGCAGCGCGCGGAGCATCATGGAAGAAAAGCGGTAGTAATTGATGGGCTTGATGACAAAATCCAGCGCGTCAACTTCGTACCCATTGATGGCATACTGCTCCATGTTCGTGATGAACACCAGCGCTACCACGGGGTCCGCAGCGCGCAGCTGGTGGGAGGTCTCAATGCCGTTGATGCCCGGCAGCTCAATATCCATAAAGATAAGGTCGGCATCCATATGATAATTGTCCATAAAATCGGATGGATTGTCATAGGCCGTGATGGAAAAGCTCTGCCCCTGTTCCCGCTCATATTTCCGCAGGCACTCAATGAGCGTATCGCGGTCTGCGGGATCGTCTTCCAGTATTTTGATTCGTACCATACGGAGCCCTCCTGATCCATTATTACTGCCAGTATAGCACAGCTTTTGCTGGAATTTCAATCGGCTGTTTCCCGCGTTCGGTTGCTGCAGAACGATACAGTGGCGTGCATTGCGCATTTTGTACAAATCGAATCCGACGTGATTGTACACATTAACATGTTATCTCCCGAGTCGTTGCAATTCTTTTGTCACTTTTGCATCACTTACGAAATAAAACCATGCACATGGGGAAAAAATGTGCCCGCGGATAGAAAGGATGGTATAGTAAGTACAACGAACCTGGACAAACGATGTGCAGGAATCAAAGAGAAGGAGAAAAACAGATGAAAAGATCCAAACTCTGGTCAGGTCTTACCTCTACGTCCGCAGCTTTGCTTGTGGTCGGCCTGATTGGTCAGAACCTTGCCGCGGCCAATGCAAGCTACATCAACACCGCGCTGGGCACCACGACCACCAAGGTCGTCCAGACGGGCGAAGTTGGCGACACAACCTACTTCAAGAGCCAGTTTGGCGATTTTGACGACCCCGATGCACAGGCAGCCGCCATTGCCGCTGCGCTGGAACAGAACGTCAACGAGATGCGCGAGGGTGCGGCCCTGCTGCGCAACGAGAACAACACCCTGCCGTTGACGAATGCCACCCGCATTTCTGTGTTCGGCCACGCCGCCGTTGACCCCGCTTACCAGGCAAACTCCGCCGGCAACAAGGTTACGAACGGCGCGCTGAACTCCATTGACCTCAAGACCGCGCTGGAAGCCCAGGGTTTTGAGGTCAACCCCCAGCTGTGGGATGGCATTGCTGCAGGCACCGCCACCCGCGCACAAGGCGAGGCCCCGCAGTTCGGCGGCGGCTACTCCGTTACCGGCACGGCAACGAACACAGAGGAAAATAAGGCGTTCTATCAGGGCCTAGCCAACACCTGGGCCAATGATTACAAAGATGCCGCCATCGTTGTGTTTGCCCGTGAGGGCGGCGAAGGCCATGACCTGCTGATGGACGATGTGGACACCGATGGTTCCACCATCAGCAGCCTGGCCCTGCACAAGGACGAGCGCGACCTGCTGGAAATGGTCCGCAAAGACTTTGACAAGGTCATCGTTCTGCTGAACAGCCCCTACCAGATGGAAGTGCAGGATATCATCCCCTATGCGGACTCCATCCTGTTCATTGGTTACCCGGGCCATCAGGGCTTCACGGGCGTGGCCGAGATCCTGAAAGGTACGGTCAATCCCTCCGGCCATCTGACCGATACTTACGCGACCGATTCCCTCTCCTCCCCTGCCGCTGTAAACTCCGGCACCCGTACCCCGCAGTTTGCCAACGTGGCCGAGATCAACGCCACGATCGGTGAGGATGAGAACGCTGAGTACATGTCCTTCCAGGCCGAAGGCATCTACATTGGCTACCGTTACTATGAGACCCGTTACGCCGATGCCGTTATGGGCCAGGGCAACGCCACCGCTCCTGTTGGCGCACTGGAAGGCGCTTCTTCCTGGAATTACGCCGATGAAGTGCAGTATCCGTTCGGTTATGGCCTGTCCTACAGCACGTTTGACCAGAAGCTGGACAGCGTGGATGTGGGCGAGGACGAGATCACCGCGAAAGTTACCGTGACGAACACCGGCGATATGGCCGGTAAGTCCGTTGTGCAGCTGTACGCACAGACCCCTTACGGCGATTACGAGCGCCAGCACGGCGTTGAGAAATCCGCCATCCAGCTGGCAGGCTTCGGCAAAACGCAGGAACTGGCCCCCGGTGCTTCCGAAACAGTCACCATCACAGTGGACAAGTACCTGCTGGCCAGCTATGATACCACCGCCCATGACGGCGCAGGCGGCTACATCCTGTCCGATGGCGATTACTACCTGGCCATTGGCGAAGATTCCCATGATGCACTGAACAATGTTCTGGCCGCCGAAGGTTACACCGCAGCCAACGGCATGACTGCCGAGGGCACTGCCGCCAAGACCTACAGCTTCAAGCAGAGCTTTGACGATGACAAGTACCGCACCGGCGAGAACGGCGCTATCGTTTCCAACCAGTTTGCGGATGCCGACCTGAACTACTGGGTCGATGGTGCAGGCACCTACCTGTCCCGCAGCGACTGGGAGGCTACCTACCCGGTCGAGCAGACCACCGTGGAAGCCACGCCGGAAATGATGAATATACTGGCTGGCGAATGGTACGAGAAACCCGAAGGAGCACCGAGCTATTCGGAAGTTGCTGCCAACTTCGGCGTTGATTCCGGCCTGAACCTTGCCATGATGAAGGATGTTCCCCTGTCTGACCACGAAACCTGGCTGAAATTCATCTATCAGCTCCAGCCCGAAGATCTGCCCAATGCCACCGCTGAGAGCTTCCAGTCCCCCGCTGTTGGCGACCTGAGCCCGGCCTTTGCCGTTGGCGATGGCTGCGACAGCGTTGGCGGTACCTATCCCCTGACCGTTGAGTTCAATGGCGAGCAGGTCAACCCCGTTACCACCCGCTACTGCTCCAACGTTGTCCTGGCCGGTACCTTCAACGCCGACCTGTACGCTGGCCGCGGCACCATGATGGGCGAGGATGGCATGTGGTCCGGCTACATGATCAACTACAACATCGGCAACGACCTGCACCGCACCCCGTTCGGCGGCCGTAACTTTGAGTATATGTCCGAATGCCCCATCCTGAACTACCTGGCAGGCGCTGTGGAAGTGGAAGCCATGGAGAAAACCGGCTCCCACGCTGGCCCCAAGCACTTTGTCGGCAACGACCAGGAATTCTACCGCGAAGGTCTTGTCTGCTTCTTCAATGAACAGGCGTTCCGCGAGGGCAACCTGAAAGCCTTTGAGGGCAGCATCCGCGTGGCCAACGCAGGCGGCCTGATGCAGTCCTTCGAGCGTCTGGGCCTGAAGTGGTACTCCGCCAGCTATGCCCTGAACACCACGATCCTGCGCAACGAGTGGGGCTGGAACGGTGCCATTGATACCGACGCTGCCCCCTGCTTTGACGAGTATGTGGACGGCGGCTACAAGAACCATGCAGCCGAAGTTCTGGATGCAGGCACGCAGGAATGGTGCCTGGACGGTGTCGGTGGCCACGGTCAGTGGATCCTGCAGAAAGCAAAGGATACCGATGACGGCCACCTGCTGGAGCTGCTGACCGAAGCCGCTATCAGCTGGGAGTACGCCATCAGCCGCTCGGTCGTTACCAACGGCACGGCATCCAACTCCGTCATTGAACATGTTACACCGTATTGGCAGACCGCCATCACCGCCGAAATCGCCGTTACCGGCATCCTGACCGCCGTATTCTTTGTCCTGCTGGTTCTGAGCAAGACCAAGAAAAAGGCCAAGAAACAGTAAGAAAGGAGCGAGCATTGTGAAAAACAAAGCGTTTGGCTTTTATACCGCCGCACTGACCCTGATTTTGACCGTTGCAACGCTGGTTGCTGTGCTGATTTACGGCTCCAAGGGCGGCGTGGTCAACAGCCTGGTCCCCATTGCCCTGGGTGCAGCCGCCGTTTGCGAGGTCTCTCTCCTCTTCGGTGAGAAAGTCTGGACCGATTTTACCGGCATCATTGCCGCCACCCTGCTGGCTTACGCCATGATGACAGTTCTTTCCGATGGTATCTGGAACATTGCCGAAGCGTTCAACGGCATCAAGATGGTTGGCATGCCGGAACTGTCCGGTATGAACATCACGATGGCTGTGCTGAACCTGGTCGCCATCGTTACCGCCATCATCACCAACTTTGCGCAGAAAAGTAAGTAAGCCGCAATAGGCTCCGTACTTACAAGCCGTCCGGGGCATGCGTCCCGGACGGTTTTTCTTTGGTAATACCTGCAACATTCCGAAAGGCAGCACAACATGAAAGCAACAAGTTTTAACACCGGCTGGACCTGCCGCCATTTGGGCAGCTCCGCCCCCGGCACGCCCGTTACCCTCCCCCACGATGCCATGCTGGCCGAGGAGCGCAGCCAGACCTCGGCAGGCGGCACCAACACAGGCTGGTTTGCGGGGTACGATTATCTGTATGAAAAGCACTTCACCCCCGATGCCGCGCAGGCGGCGCAGTGCGCAGTGCTGGAATTTGAGGGCGTTTACCATAACGCCGAAGTACACCTGAACGGTGAGAAAATCGCATCCTGCCCCTATGGCTACAGTGATTTTTACGCGGACCTTACGGGCAAACTGCTGCCCGGCCGGGAAAATGTGCTAGAAGTTATTGCCCACAATGCGGATCAGCCTAACTCCCGCTGGTATTCCGGCGCGGGAATCTACCGCCCCGTCACCCTGTGGACTGCCCCCGCACGGCACATCCTGCCCGATGGTGTGCAGGTCCGCACGCTGAGCATTGACCCCGCGGAGGTGGAAGTGACCGTGCAGACAACAGCCAGCGGCGCGGTGGCGGTTGCCATCCTGGATGGTGAGCAGACCGTGGCCACGGCGCAGGCAGAATCCAACGGCAAAGCTGTTCTGCGGGTGCAGATCCCCAATGCCAAACTTTGGAGCCCCGATTCCCCTGCACTCTACCGCTGCCGAGCCATGTTTGGCGATGACTGCACCGAGACGACATTCGGTGTGCGGACCCTTTCCTGGGGCGATGACGGATTTTTGCTCAACGGCAAGCGGGTCATCCTGCTCGGTGCCTGTGTCCACCACGACCACGGTGTTCTGGGTGCCTGTTGTTACCCCGAAGCGGAGGAACGCAAAGTCCGGCTGCTGCAAAAGGTGGGCTACAACGCTGTGCGCTGTGCCCATAACCCCTGTTCTAAGGCATTTTTGGATGCCTGCGACCGGTTGGGTATGCTGGTCATGGATGAATACGCCGATATGTGGTACATCCACAAGACCCAATATGACTATGCGGGCTACCTGCCCGACCACTGGCGGCAGGATCTGGAATCCCTTGTCCGCAAGGACTACAGCCATCCGTCAGTGATCATGTACTCCATCGGCAACGAGGTGGCCGAGACGGCCCAGACCCGCGGCATTGCGCTGACAAAGCAGATGACCGAGCACATGCACAGTTTGGACAGCACCCGTCCCGTGACCTGCGGGGTGAACATCTTCTTCAACTTCCTGTCCTCAATGGGCTTTGGTGTTTACAGCGATGACAAGGCGAAGAAAGAGGCCGAAGCTGCCGCCAAGCGCGCAGCGGCCGGCAAAGCGGCCTCCAAGAAAAAGGCCGTCGGCAGCGAGTTCTTCAACAACCTGGCGGGTTTCATGGGCGCGGACTTTATGAAATGGGGGGCATCCCTGCCGCCCTGCGATTGGAAAACGAAAGATGCCTTTGCAAATATGGACGCCGCGGGGTACAATTATGGCATACGCCGGTATAAGCATGACCTGAAAAAATACCCGCACCGCTTGATTGTCGGAAGCGAGACGTTCTGCAGCGATGCCTACCGTTTTTATGAGCTGGCCAAGTACGAACCGCGCCTGCTGGGCGATTTCGTCTGGGCGGGTATGGATTACCTGGGTGAGGTCGGCATCGGCGCGTGGGAATACCCGGACTATGTACCGGATTTTTCCCACGGGCCGGGCTGGATCGCGGCCGGGGCAGGCCGCATTGACCTGATTGGCCGCACGCAGGGCGAAGCCCTGTACACCCGTGTGGCACTGGAGCGGGAAAAAGGCCCGCTGCTGGCCGTCTGGCCTGTCAACCACACCAAAGAAAAGCACTCCCCTTCCGCGTGGCGCATGTCCCACGCCATCCCCAGCTGGAGCTGGCACGGTTGTGAAGGAAAACCTGCCATGGTGGAAGTCTATGCCCGCGCCGCCAAAGTGGCGCTGAAAATCAACGGCAAAACCGTGGGCGAAGCTGCGCCAAAAAACGACTGCGTTGTGCGCTTTTCCTGCACTTATGAAGATGGCACCGTTGAGGCAGTCAGCTATGATGCAGCCGGGAATGAGATTGGCCGCACGGCCCTGCATACCGCCAACACCGAGACCCGGCTTTGCCTTGTGCCGGAAGAAGAAACCGTCCGCCCTGGCGGGTTGGCGTTTGTCCAGCTGCGATACACCGATGAAAACGGCACGGTGAAGTCGCTGGAGCGCGGCACTGTTACCGTTAAAGTCCGCGGCGGAACCCTGCTGGGGCTGGGCAGCGCCTGTGCCTACAGCGAACGCGGCTATCTGTCCGATACCACCGATACCTATTTCGGCGAAGCGCTGGCCGTGGTCCGTGCGGATGCTGATGCAGATACCGTGGAACTGACCGCCGCGGACGGCACCCACAATGCTGCCTGCTGCATCCCCTGCAAGGAGTGAACGTATGTCTCTGTACGGCTTGGGCCTGCGGGCCAGCTTCAAAATCAGCGATACAATAAGGGACCGCGGTTTGCAGGCGCCAAAAGACATTGTCCGTTTTGATAATCTGCCCTATGGCACGGACCCGCGCTGGCAGACATTGGACGTTTACCGCCCCAAAAACGCCGGAGGCACCGCACTTTCCGTGATTGTCAGCGTTCACGGCGGCGGCTGGGTCTATGGCGATAAAAACCTTTATCAACATTACTGTATGAGCCTGGCCCAGCATGGCTTTGCCGTTGTGAATTTTTCCTATCGGCTGGCCCCGCGGCACAAGTTCCCCGCCGCCTTGCAGGATACCGATGCGGTGTTTCACTGGGTAATGGCCCACGCGGTGGATTATCATTTTGATACTCGCCATGTTTTCGCCGTGGGCGATTCGGCCGGGGCTAACATTCTGGGGCTGTACGCAGCGCGGTGCGCTGACCCGGCAGCTGCAAATATTCCGGTTACCCCGCCGCCCGGCTTTGTGCCGACGGCCCTTGCGCTGAACTGCGGGCAATACTGCATTTCCCGCGGGCAAAAAGGGCTGATCGCCCACCTGCTGCCGGACATCCTGCCAGACGGCGGTACCGATGCCGAACTGCATGCCATGGATGTGACAGCCCATATAACGGGCCGCTACCCGCCCTGCTTTGTCATGACCGCCAACAACGACTTTTTGAAGGAGCAGGCCCCGCTGATGACCGCAGCGCTGGAACGCTGCGGTGTGCCCTGTGTGTACCGCTGTTACGGTGACGAAACACAAAAGCTGGGGCATGTTTTCCACTGCAATATCCGCGCAGAGGCGGCACAAAACTGCAACACGGAAGAATGCGGTTTTTTCAAGCGTTTTATGGAATGAAAGGAACTTCCTTATGAATCAAACGAAAAACGGGCTATGGAACAGCCCGCTCCTGCGGTCGCAGGTCACATCGGAGGATGTCCGCCCGCCGGAGATGCTGTTCGGTTACCTGATCGGTCCCTTTGGGGCATTGCTGGCTTCGGGGATTTTTACCAGCCAGCTGCAAAACTACCTGACCAACGTGCTGAAGCTGGACCTCGGTTTTTTGACGACCCTGCAGCTGCTTTCCACAATTTTGATCGTTGCGGCCAACCTGGTGGTGGGCCAGCTGATTGAGCGTACCCGCACCCTTGCGGGCAAGGCACGGCCCTGGATCCTGCTCTCTGCGCTGATGCTTTCGGTTGCAAGCGTATTGATGTTCATTGTTCCGTTTGCGGACCGCACCGCCCGGATGGTCTGGATCGCCATTGCCTACAATGCGTATTACGCCGTGGGGTTCCCCATCTACAACACAGCCAATTCCACGCTGGTGCCGGTTTCCACCCGCAACAGCAAACAGCGCTCCACGCTGGCCTCGCTGACGAACATTGCCAGCCTGGGCGTGATGGGCGTTGGCTCCATGATTTTCCCCACGCTCGTTTCGATGGCCCTGAAAGAGGACCAGCACCTCTGGTTCGTTGCCATGTTGGGCGTGGCGATCTTTACGGCGCTGACGATCCTTCTGCAGTTCCGGTTCACGCGGGAGCGCGTGACCGAGGAATCAGCAGGCGCGGAAAAGGCCGAAAAAAGCAGCGCTTCCCTCGGCGAGCAGGTCAAGGCTGTCACCAGTGAAAAGAGCTGGTGGCTGGCGATGCTGTTCTATGTGGCGTTCCAGTGGGGCGGCGCTATGAAAAACGGCTCCATGACCTTTTTCTGCCAGTGGGTGCTGGATAACAGTTTTTTCAATACCGCCAGCCTGGGCGATGCCTGGGGCATGTCACAGTCTTTGCTGGCCGTGCTGGGTGCCATCCCGATGGCCGTTGCCGCGGTCTTTGTGGTGCCACTGGCCAATAAGTTTGGCAAGCGCCTGACCTGCCTGGTGGGCATGGCCATCGGCGTGGCAGGCGGCGTGATCGCGGGCCTTGGCGGCAGCAATATCATTCCTGTCGCCATCGGCATTGCGCTCAAATGCCTTGGCTCCTCCCCTGCCTGTTACCTGATCCTTGCCATGCTGGCCGATGTCATTGACCACATTGAATACACCCGCGGCATCCGCACCGATGGCCTGACCATGTCGGTCTACAGTGCGCTGATGGTGGCTGCCACCCCCGTGTGCAACGCAATTTTCAGCGGTATCCTGAACGCGAGCGGCTATGACCAGAGCGCAGATGTGGCGCTGAACACGCTGGGCCAGTCCGCAGCTGTCAACACGGCCATTTCCGTCAGCTATATCTGGGTGGAAACGGCTGCCTATGCACTGTGCGCCGTGCTGGTGTTCCTGTGGACCGTTGAGAAGAACCTTCCCGCTGAGCAGGCCGCCATCGTCGAACGAAAAAAAGGAGCCACGCAATGAAGTACCGGCTGAACACCACCAACTACCACGATTTCGCCACCTTCGCGGTCAACAAGTTGCCCGCACGCAGCTACTTTATCCCCTACCCCGGCCGCGCCGCTGCGGACGCCGTGGCACCGAAACAGAAGCGCTATGCATCGCCGAAAGTCCAATGCCTGAACGGGGAATGGGATTTTAAATTCTACCCCCGCCCCGCCGAACTACCGGTTGAACTTGACACCGATGCAGTGCATTTTGATAAGCTCGATGTTCCGTCCTGCTGGCAGTTCCGCGGGTACGATAAGCCGTTTTATGTCAACATACGCTACCAGTTTCCCTACAAGCCGCCGGTGATCCCCACGACCGGCAAGGTTAGCCGTACCTTTTCTTGGCTGGGCTGCGATACCGGCATCCGCCCGCAGTGGAAAGTCCCCGACGAGGAGTACAATTTTGTCGGCGTCTACCGCCGCTTTATTGAAATCGATGATGCTGACAAGCGCCGTATCGTCTCGTTTTTAGGCGTTGCCAGCTGCATGGATCTGTATGTAAACGGGTTCTTTATCGGCTATTCCGAGGGTGCGCACAACACAGCGGAGTTTGATTTGACCGGAAAGCTGAAATCCGGGCATAACGAACTGGTGGTTGTGGTACACCGCTGGTGCAATGGGACCTATCTGGAAGACCAGGATATGTTCCGCAATAACGGCATCTTCCGCGATGTGCTGCTGCGCACCGAGGAGCCAACGGACCTGTGGGACATTGATGCCAAAACCGAGAAAAAGCCCGATGGCTACACGCTGACCCTTTCCGCGCAGACGCTCTCTGATATTGACGTGGCGTTTACCGTCAAAGGCCACGGCCTGGAGCAGACAGCAACCGTTACGGCCAGGAATGGCACGGCGCAGGCTGTGTTTGCGGGGCTTGATGTGACCGAGTGGAATGCC
>ERZ827450.2126-NODE-2126-length-17317-cov-12.566389_pt1 | contig 17317 bp, 18 predicted proteins | sample MGYA00519773_ERZ827450 | MGnify/ENA primary metagenome ERZ827450 (study PRJEB31778, sample SAMEA3449306) | human gut metagenome | biome: human gut; feature: human-associated habitat; material: faeces | place: United Kingdom | collected 2010/2012 ...
TGGATTATTATAACTCATTAAAGTAGAACAGTCGTTATGCAATTGTTCTATCCAGTTTAATTTTACATACGGATTCCGTATGCGACATTTTGCGTTCGATGGTAGATATTTCCGAATCACGGAGGGTATGAGCAAATACCCTCTTTATAAATGAGCAGTCTGTAAGCGTGGCTTGCCAAATGCTTTACCGATATTCCATCCAAAGTGCATGATGTCAATGGTCTTTAACTGAGAATCAACCTTTATAGGTTCGACTTTATGCAGAGTATCTGACAAGTAATATTCTGTAACATATCTACACAAGCGATTAAGTGCAGCTTCATCAAGATAGAGAACTAAGGTTTGTTTCGTGTAAGCAATGACCTTATCTAATTTTTCTTTCGATGTTCGTTCTTTTTCAGCCATAGCGGTAGCACGGTAAATCTCGTATTTTGTTGGCTGGCTGGATTTTTCTATAGAAGTATTATTGATAATAGAAGGAATGGCTTCTTCTTTTGGAAGCTCTGCCACTTCTTCATTGGATTTAGGAATTGAGGGAAGAAAAACTTCTTCTGTGGTGTCAGATGTAGTTTCGATTTCTAGTTCAGATTCAGAAACGATAGGTTCTGTATCTATGGTGCTTTCAATAAGTTCCTGATGCACTATTGAGGGGGCAACTGCCACTGCCTTATTGCGGTAGCACTCAAATCTCATAAAGCATCTTTCTATTGTTTGGGAAAGGAGTTGTCTGAATGCCATTTGCAGATTGATATAGATTGCTCCAATGACAATAGAGCATACTACAAGAATAAGGTAGCTGCTGAACTCGTCCCAACCATAGTGTAGTACGGTCTGACGTGCTAAAACACCAATGATTGCGATTGTACCAAAAACAATCAGATGTAATGTAATATGTTCTATCTTTTTCTGCTCCATAGTGGTATGTATTAATCGTTTGTGTGCAAATATATAGGATTAATTTTTGAGAAAATCCATAGTTTTGCCTGTTAATGGGCTTTTGACGATATATTTCATCACTTTTCACCACGTTACACTCCTAATAATAAGCGCATTGCAAATTTCTTGTTTTTGGACGAAAATAGTTGGGTAAATAGGCTTGTGTATCTTAAAAACAAAAATTATCTGCATCATTTAAGGTAAACAATGCAGATAATCAATAGGGTATAGAGATATAGCTTATTAGCAATACAATGTATGGTTTGTTTCCTTGTTCAGATATAATAGGATATTGCAGTCTTGATTACGAGCGACTTTGTTTGTTACCCATTTCCTGAATGCAGCTGAATGCCCAGTGTCTATTTGATAGGATAGGGCTATAACCATATCGAGATTATACACGTCGGCATTGTTCCCATTCTCTAATTTGATGTACTTGCAAGTTTCTTGGTTCTTTAAAACATTAGCTTTCAAGATTCTCTTGATTGCTGCATGAATAGTTACAGCCGTTGTATAAAACAAGTCTGCAAGCTCCCAAGCGGTCATCCATACTTCACCATCAGAAATATGGACGCCTTGTTCTTTATTTGTTATGATTCCTCGTTCCATAGCTACAATTTATTTAAGTGATATTTTATTAGCTGTCTCTCGTTTTTTGGAATTGACCAAATCGGCATATATTTGAGTTGTGGACACGTTCTTATGTGTTAGCATCTTTGAAACCGTGTAAATATCTGTGCCTAAGGAGATTTGTATGACGGCATAGCTGTGCCGAAAACAATGGAAAGTTATTGACTTCGTTATTCCTGCCTTTTTGAGCCAGTTCTTGAGTGGATAGTTAATCATGCTCCGTTTCAAACCATTGAATACCTTACCCGTGTCGGGCGTACCGCATAGTTCGTAGGCTTCGTAACTGATGGGGAGTGTCGCTTCCGTTTGGGTTTTCTGGGTTCTGATACGCAAGCAATAGCCTTGGTCGGGAGCGATAGTAAAGTCTTCCCATTGCAAATTGAGAATATCGCTGATGCGTAAGCCTGTCAGACAAGCGAATAGAGAAGCGGCTTTCAATACGGGAATCTCGCAAGGAGTGGCAGCGAGTTGCTTCACTTCGTCCAATGTCAAATACTCCTTCTTGACATCTTGCGGCTCAATCTTATCAAGGTAGTCGTTGATGTTCTCACGAAACCATTTGTCCCGATAGGCAATCTTCAACAATCCTCTGAATGTAGAGTAGTAGCCGGATGCTGAATTGAGGGATATGAGACGGTTGCTGTGTTTGAGTTGCTTGGCATTCAGCAAGTATTCACGGAACTTCTTGCACAAGTCTACATTTACATCGCCAAAGGTGCATTGTCCTTTGACGAAGTTGTAGAAATGCTGATAGACGAATTGCCATTTCTGGTCTTTGTCCCGGCACATCTTTTTGAAGTAGGCGAGGAAATCGGCTTTCTGTTTGGTCTTGTCTAAGAAACCGAACTCTTCATTGATGAGTGATTGTACTCGGATGCAGCGGATAGCCTCTGCCTTGTTCAACATATCGTTGTTGAACTCATGTTCCATTTCGTTTTTAGGATAGGCATAGATGTAGATGCCGAGGTATTCTCTGCGACTCATCTGCATCGTTTCGGGATTACGGACTGCCGGATAATAATCCAGATACAAGGAGATACGATTATTCCGAATCGCTCTCTGACGGACTGTTACTTTTGTACAAGTGTGTGACATACTGTTTAATATTTAGAGTTTTACATTTGTTTGGTGCAAAGGAATATGGTGATTCAATGGTGGCAACATTCACCGATAAATAACTTATTCAATCTTTGGGGCTTCAAGCAATTTATCCAGTTCGGGTTTAGAGATAAGCGTGTATTTGCCCTTCTTGACCTTTGGGATATTATGATACTTCGCATAATGATAGAGCTGGTCACGGGTGAGATTGAATTTCTCCATCGCTTCGACTACTGTATAATACTGCGGTTCTTCGGGTGCTGCCACGCCTTTGGCTATATCCACATGTTTTTTGGAATAGTACACCATGATGCCTTCTTTCTTTTTCGGGATGGCATTCTTGGAAACGAAGGTGTAAATAGCAGATAAGGTCATGCCGAATTTCTCCTGCATTTCCTGTGTGCTGTACCATTCGGTAATATCGGGATTCGGGGCTTTCTTGGCAAAGTAAGCATCCATGTGTTTTTTGCTCCAGTAGGTTTTGCCACGATTGAAAGTCCGAGGGATGTTGTTCTTCTTGGCTACCACAAATATCCATGATTCATTTACATGGTATTTCTCTTTGACTTCGGCTGTAGTGTAAAAGTCGGTGATGGGGGCTTTTTCTATGGGTACTCGTTTTTTATACTCCGCAGCATTTTCAAACAAAAGCTCAATGTCTTTCCTTCTGACTAATGTTTTTCCTTTGAACTGAACCGCTTTAATCACGTTGTCTGCCATGTAGCGGTAAATACTGGCTCGACTAATCCCTAAGAGTTTTGCGGCTTCGGGTGGTGTATAGAATTCCTTGTTCTCGATAGATGGTTCTTCTGTATTTATAGAAAACTCTTTCTGATAAGTCGCTATGCGCTCCTGTCGGATTCGTTCTTTATAGGCTGCATTGTTGCACCTATGAGAACAATAGTTTGTAGTCGTTTTGTGGGCTATGAAAATTTGTCCACACCACTTACATTTCTTCTTGATTTCAATGTTACTGCTCATTCTTTTCTCCGTTTATTTCTCCATTTTTGTTTCAGTGCGTCTCACCACGTCTCACTGTGTCTCAATTCTCCACTACCTTGTTGGTGAGAAACAAGGCTTCAGCAAGCGAGCAACAAATACGGTACAAAAATGAGCTGAAAAAGCCCTATAAACGATAATCATCGCTTATAAGGCTAAAAAGAAAGGCGCTCAAAATGAACGCCTTAATAATCATTGATGATATATGCTAATCGTTGGTAATCATCCCTTACTTGCCGATGCAAAAATGCTGAAAGATATTTTGAAGTACCATGTCATTTGTGACCTCACCGGCTATGTCTGAAATGAAGAAAATGCACTCCCGTATATCTTGCGAAAGGAAGTCTCCGGAGATTTGAGAATCAAGTCCGTCTTGTACTCTATGGATTGCTTCAAGTGCTTTGCTTAATGCCTCATAATGTCTTACGTTTGTTACAATAATGTCGTTTTGCGTTACTGTGGGTAAGTGAGCTGCATTAATGAGCATTTTTTGAAGTTCTTCCGTGTTCCCCCGTTGTTTGGCTGATATGAAAATGGACTCTGTATATTCTTTTGAGAAGTCTTTTAGTAAAGTTAGTAAATCCTCCTTTTGCTTTTCTTCGATCAAATCAGCTTTGTTGAATACTGCAATCAGATGTTTTCCTTCGCAACGAGGAATAATTTTTTCAGATAATTGTTCTATTTGAGAAGCAGCATTCACAGAATCTATCATCCAAAGAACAATCTCTGCCTGATCCAGTTTCTGGAAAGTACGTTCAATGCCCAAACTTTCAATTGTATCATTTGTTTCACGGATTCCGGCAGTATCGATGAATCGAAAGGTGACGCCTCCTATATTAATCGTATCTTCGATGACATCGCGCGTTGTTCCGTGAATATCACTGACAATTGCCCTCTCCTCATTCAATAGTACATTCAACAGGGTCGATTTTCCAGCATTTGTCTCACCGATAATGGCAACAGGAACACCATTCTTGATAGCATTGCCTACACTAAACGAATGGACTAGTCGGGAAATAACTTGCTCAATTTCATCGGCCAACTTCCGTAATGCCGAACGGTCGGCAAATTCCACATCTTCCTCACTGAAATCCAGTTCCAGTTCAATCATGGACGTGAAGTTCAGCAACTTGTTACGCAAGTCTGTCAGTTCTTTGCTAAAACCTCCTCGCATTTGACTCATTGCCAAACGGTGGGTCGCGGCAGATGAAGAAGCAATCAGGTCGGCAACAGCTTCTGCCTGACTTAAATCCATTTTCCCATTGAGGAAAGCACGTTGTGTGTATTCTCCCGGTTGAGCCATACGGCAGCCGTTCTTGATGAGTAGTTGCATTACTTGCTGGAGGATATAAGAAGAACCATGACACGTAATTTCCGTACTATTTTCTCCCGTGTAAGAATGAGGAGCACGGAAAAGACTAACGAGTACTTCATCAATGATTTCTTCTCCGTCATAGATACATCCGAAAGTCAGCGTGTATGGCTTTTGATCATTAAATAGTTTGCCGGCTTTTGCAGGTTTGAAGATACGGCTAGTGATAGAAATGGCTTCCGGACCGGAAACACGGATGCTTCCGATAGCTCCTCCCTGGGCAGTAGCGATGGCACAAATAGTATCTTGGTTCATTATATTTTCTTTTTGAATGGGCAAAGATAAGGGTTTCTATGTAAAAAACAGAAGATTAGGGACAAGTTGTACTTTATTTGTTCATATTTGTCAGCGTTCAGCAGTGTACACAACAAAATATGCAAAACAAATAACCATGACTATGGAGCCAGTACAAATTTATATTCACTAAATGAAAATGGTGAGATCGTAAGAGAAAATTTGCAAAAGATACTTTCTTTACTTGCTGCGCATCAAATAATTTTGTGGGAATATGATATCCCTACGGGAAAATGCAGTTTTACGGATGATTATTTTCGTACACTTGGATTAAAAGAAGCCGGAATGGTTTTTAAGGATATTAATGACTTCTATCGGTTTGCTCATCCTGATGATATGGATGCTTGCCAAAAGTCTTTTGCAGCAATGCTTATCTCGGAATCAAAGACTTCACAGATACGGGTTCGTTGTATCGGAGAACATAAGGAAGTTATTTGGCTCGAAGACCATTTTCTCTCTTATAAAGGAAATGATGAAACACATCCGGATAAACTTCTGGCATATACTGTGAACGTAACTATTCCAAGGAAGTATATGATTTGTTTATTCACAATATCCATGAGTATCGCTCCTTTTGAAGGGAATAAAGTGCTGGTCCTGATTCATGATATCAGTGATCGGATTTGTCGCTCGAGGGAATTGATTGAGACGAAACGGTGGCAGAAGACGCCGATAAGCTAAAGTCTGTTTTTCTAGCAAATATGAGTCACGAGATTCTTTATCCGTGAAAAGCCCGACTTGATATTAATGGATATTCGTATGCCTGTAATGGACGGCATTCAGGCTATGGAAAAGATTTGTACTATGTCTTTTGCGGTACCCATTATCGCTGTAATGGCTTATGCATTTTATACAGAGCAGCAGGCTATTCAGGCAGGATGCAACGCTGTCATATCGAAACCTTATTCCGTGGAAAAACTGAGAGAAACGATAGAATCCTATATTGGTTGATTAATTTTCTGAAAGGGAATCAACATTCCGGAAATTGTAGTGTTATTAAGATAATAATAACACTCTAATTTTGTTGGAATATGAAGGAAGTAAAGAAGGTTGTACTCATCGGAGCGAGTGGTTTTGTTGGCTCAGTTCTTTTGAATGAGACTTTGAACCGTGGCTTTGAAGTGACAGCCGTGGTTCGGCACCCTGAAAAGATAAAGATAGAAAATGAGAGTCTGAAAGTGACGAAGGCGGATGTGTCTTCTCTTGAAGAAGTATACGAAGTTTGTAAAGGGGCGGATGCCGTTATCAGTGCGTTTAATCCGGGATGGAATAATCCCGATATATATGATGAGACAATTAAAGTCTATCTGACTATTATTGACGGAGTGAAGAAAGCAGGAGTCAACCGTTTTCTTATGGTAGGCGGTGCAGGTTCATTGTTTATTGCGCCCGGCTTGCGATTAATGGATTCCGGTGAAGTACCCGAGAATCTTTTGCCCGGAGTAAAAGCTTTGGGAGAGTTTTATCTGAAGTTCCTGACGAAAGAGAAAGAAGTGGACTGGGTGTTTTTCTCTCCGGCAGCGGATATGCGACCGGGAGTACGTACGGGACGTTATCGTCTGGGAAAGGATGACATGATTGTGGACATTGTGGGGAACAGCCATATTTCTGTAGAGGATTATGCGGCCGCCATGATTGATGAACTGGAACATCCGCAACATCATCAAGAGAGATTTACGATTGGTTATTGATTAAAGAAAGGAGCGAATCGGTAAACAGTCGGAAATTATATAAGTGAATCAATAAGTGAAGAAGAATGGCTTGAATATATATCACAATGTATAATTCAAGCCATTTCTTATTAAGTGGTTATTATCTTGTTGTTTTTTATATTCTGTCGAGCACCGTTTGAATCAACGTATCAATCGTATTTTTATATCCGGTATTCGCCTCTTTGATAAGGCGGTTGGCTATTACCATGCAGACAGTCATGGCCTTGTGCCCCATTAACCGGCTAAGTCCTGCCAAAGCGGAACTCTCCATTTCGAAATTGGTTATCTTGAAACCTTTGTATTCAAACGCTTCAATTTTATCATTCTGTTTCGGATCTGCCAACGGAATACGGAGCTCACGTCCCTGCGGACCGAAGAAACCTCCGGCGGCAATTGTCACGCCACGTACCATATCATCCTTCGCAACCCGGTCAATTAATTCTTCGCTGGCATCAATAACATAGGGCGCAGGAGCACACATATTTCCCGACCACCCCATGTGGTTGAGGAAAGCACGTTCGAAAGCCAAGTCGCATACAGCATTGCGTCCGGCATAGAAATTCAATAATCCGTCGAAACCAATAGACTTCTGCGAACATACGAATGTTCCCACCGGTGTATTTGGCTGTAAACCGCCGCACGTACCGATACGTACTAACTCTAACTGCCGGAACTGTTCTTTTTCTTCTCGTGTCTCGAAGTCGATATTGGCTAATGCATCCAGTTCGTTCATTACGATATCGATATTATCGCAACCGATTCCGGTAGAAACGACAGTAATTCGTTTACCTTTATATGTACCCGTGATTGTCTTGAATTCGCGGCTTTCCACTTCGCATTCTTTGTTTTCGAAATGAGAAGCTACGAGTGCCACACGTCCGGGATCACCAACCAGGATAACTTTGTCTGCCAACCATTCAGGTTTTACGTGAAGATGGAATACCGAGCCGTCTTCGTTGATAATCAATTCAGAGGATGGAAAGTACTTTTTCATGTTATTGAAAGGTTTTAGTTTTACAATAAGACTGTATCTATAAATACAAACGCCGGAACCGGATTTAAGTTCGGAAGAGGTATCTTTCTTTTTCCGCAGAAAAAAGAGCATACATCTTGGAACAGAATTGAAACCGGGTTCCGGCGTTTATAATAAATTATTTGCTCAACGGCTGATTACCGGTGTTTCCTGTTACCGGTTTAGCAATATTTTCACGCATGGAAGTATCTGCTTCGATATTTTTCATCCGGTAATAATCCATGATACCCAGATTACCGCTACGGAAGGCTTCTGCCATAGCTTTCGGTACTTCTGCTTCTGCTTCTATTACTTTCGCACGAGCTTCCTGCGCTTTGGCTTTCATTTCCTGTTCGGAAGCGACTGCCATTGCACGGCGTTCCTCTGCTTTTGCCTGCGCAATATTCTTGTCCGCATTAGCCTGATCAATCTGCAAAGCGGCGCCGATGTTCTTACCTATGTCAATATCCGCAATATCGATAGACAGGATTTCGAAAGCCGTTCCTGCATCCAATCCCTTGCGAAGCACGAGTTTGGAGATAGAATCCGGATTTTCGAGTACTGACTTATGATTTTCGGAAGAACCGATAGACGAAACAATACCTTCGCCTACACGGGCAAGAATCGTATCTTCACCTGCACCACCGACCAACTGGCGGATATTGGCACGTACGGTAACACGTGCTTTGGCTATCAACTGGATACCGTCTTTGGCAACAGCCGTAACGGGAGGTGTGTCGATAACTTTCGGGTTTACAGACATTTGCACGGCTTCGAATACGTCACGACCTGCAAGGTCGATAGCGGTAGCCATTTGGAAAGGTAGCTCGATATTCGCTTTCGATGCGGATACCAGCGCATGAACAACCTTTTCAACGTGTCCTCCGGCCAAATAGTGGGCTTCCAACTCATCGCGGGTGATGTTTTTCAATCCCGCTTTGTGGGCTTCAATCATTCCCGGCACGATGATATACGGCGGAACGTTACGTATACGCATTAGAAATAGTTGTATCAGTGAGATGTTGACTCCCGATACTTTTGCCGACAACCAAAGGAAGAACGGCACGTAATGGAAAAATATTATCAAGAAGATAATACCTCCGGCTATCAGAAAGATAGGCAAGTAGAAAGATGATTCCATTGATGTTTTTATTAAGTGAATATTATTTTCTGTGTTTCTCAACCATAATTGTACCGTCGGTGATACGGCTTACGATAATCGGCGTCTTTTCGTTGAGGAAGCCATCTATCGACTTCACCTCCACGATGTTTCCGTTGATTTCTGCATAACCGATTTGTGCCAGGCGGGTGGTACTGATACCGGTATCGCCTACCTTTACGCTATCCTCTGCACTACGGTCTACCTTAGAATCAATATCTTTTTTCAGAGCCAGTTTGTCGAGCATTTTCGACCGCATGAACCAGACGAGCGACCCGATACAGGCTACTCCTGATATTCCCAAGGTAATGAATCCCGCTGCCATACCTAGATTGGCAAATGCATAGTAATTGGCATAAATGATGCAAACCAGTGCAGAGATTCCTGCCAGACTAATACCGGGTATGACAAACAGTTCTACCAGAAACAGTATTACTGCGGCGATAATGAGAACGGTGATAATAAGTATATCCATAGTTCAGAGTTATTATTATTTTGTTTTTTCCGCGTTTCGTACATTTATTTCAAGAGCATCCAGTTCGCCGGACATTTGCAATATTCTCTTTTCCAAATCAAGAATGGCCGGAGTCAATATTGTTTTTTCCTGTTTATTGCCGGTTGCATAACGTAGCCGCATGCTATTGAGTTTTTCTTCTTGCTGACGATAGTCTTTTTCCATTTGCTGGTAACGTTGGAAGAGTTGTTTGGCCTTGGCCGATTTGAAATCTTTCAGAAGATAATAAGTCGTATTATCATCAATCACAAACTCGAAATCTGCAATCCGGCGTTCCTGCGGCTTATGGCTCATAGCGGCTTCCAAGCGCTGTTGTGCTTCGGCAACTGCCTTTTTATCTTTCCATGTTTCTTTCAACGAATGAATCTGTGCCAACCGAATCATTTGCTGCTGGTCCATAGCTTCATAGTTGTAGGTCTGCTTTGAATTGTTGGGGATAAATACATAGATGCAGACCTTTCCTTCCGGTTGGAAACGGTCGGAAGCAAACCAACCCAGATTATTATATTCGTCGATCACATACATATAGTCATTGTAGGGAGAATTAAACGGCATCCCTACATTCTCCGGTACAAGATACGTATCGGTGTTCGTATTGTAACGGGTGACAAAGATATCATATCCTCCCAGCCCTTCGCCGTCGCTTGCGTAATAAATAGTAACACCGTCTGCCATAACAAACGGATAGTTGGCGTTTCCGGAATCATTGATACTGCCGGGCAACGGACGTCCGTTACTCCATTCATCTAACAGCTTATTTTTTGAAAGAATATCCAGATTTCCTCTTTCGCATTTTTCGCTATAATAGATTTTGTTTCCGATTTCGGTTTCGTAGACTGTTCCCGGGTTATCGCCTTCAGTTTTGAAGAACTCGTTGAAAGTAAACAGCTTACCTGATTCTTCGCTAATTTTATAAGCATTCAGGAAAGTAGACTTGTCTACCACAAAACTGTCGATAATGGAGACATCTTCTACGCCTTTCAGCATACGGAGATCGGCTTTGCTTTTCTCTAACAACTTTTCAGCTTCTTCGGTAGGGCGTTTTCGTTTCTTTAAGTCGGTGATATATTCTTCGAAGCAGTTCACTGCATCTTCAAAACGGTACGTGTCATTGTAAGCTTGTCCCAGATAAAGCTGTCCGCTGGCTACCCGTTTCTTTACAGCCATTTCGAGAGGTTTCACAGCTTCTTCAGCTTCTCCTGTTTTCAGGCAACATACGCCATACCAGTAATTATAATTACCATTGGACGGTTGGGATTTAGCATATTTCTTAAAGACAGGCTTGGCTTTCTCGTAGTCACCTTTAGTGAATAAGGTGCGTGCCTGTTCCAGTGTTTGCGCAGAAACTCCCCCAAGGAAGAAACTGCAAATTAGAAATAAAATATATTTTCTTTTCATCGTTCTTAGCGTTTATGAGTGACGGTTTGGTAGAAAACGGTATCGTTTTCGGTCAACAGTCAATTTATCAATTGTTCAAAAGTACAAATTTATTAGAAATAAACCCTTTTTCGGCGATTCTATTATGTTAATTCTTCTTTAAATCATTCTTTTCGCTTACTTTTGCAGCCGATTTTTGAAGATATGACACAATTTACGGAAGAAGAGAAAACCATTCGCCGCGTTGAAAGGCGGTTCAGTAAAGGAGTGGTGCAATATGGACTGATAGAAGAAGGAGACAAAATCCTTATCGGACTGTCGGGAGGGAAAGATTCGTTGGCGCTTGTCGAATTGCTGGGTAAGCGTGTACGTATCTATAAACCTCGCTTTTCGGTTGTCGCAGTTCATGTGGTGATGAAAAATATCCCTTATCAGAGTGATACGGCATATTTGAAAGCGCATTGTGAAGCGTATGGAGTACCTTTTGTACAATATGAGACAGCCTTCGATCCGGCTACCGATACACGTAAGTCTCCCTGTTTCCTTTGTTCGTGGAATCGCCGGAAAGCTTTGTTTACAGTTGCCAAAGAGCATGGATGTAATAAAATAGCCTTGGGGCATCACATGGATGATATTCTGGAAACATTGCTGATGAATATCACTTATCAGGGAGCATTTAGCACCATGCCTCCCCGTTTGGTGATGAAGAAGTTTGATATGACGATTATCCGTCCGATGTGTTTGGTCCACGAAGCTGACTTGGTAGAGTTGGCGGCTTTACACAGTTATCAGAAGCAAGTAAAGAATTGCCCTTACGAATCACAATCCAGCCGGAGCGATATGAAAGGGATTTTGCGGCAACTGGAGGAGATGAATCCGGAGGCCCGTTACAGTCTTTGGGGAAGCATGACGAATGTACAGGAAGAATTATTACCGGATAAAATAGATTAATTAAAATCGGTTGTTATGAAAGGAATATATACAATTTTGTTGCTTATCGTATCCAATGTCTTTATGACTTTTGCTTGGTATGGTCATTTGAAGATGAAACAGGAATATACTTGGTTTGCTTCTCTTCCGTTGATAGGTGTAATTGCTTTTAGCTGGGCAATTGCTTTCTTTGAGTATTCGTGTCAAATACCGGCGAATCGTATCGGGTTTATCGGTAATGGAGGCCCGTTTACATTGATGCAGTTAAAGGTGATTCAGGAAGTGATAACTCTTGTCATCTTTACGGTGTTTACTACTGTTTTTTTTAAAGGAGAGGCACTGCACTGGAATCATTTGGCTGCATTCGTTTGCCTGATAGCGGCAGTGTATTTTGTGTTTATGAAGTGAAAAGATATTGTTTGTCAAATCCTATATGAATGTTTGAAAATTAGACGCTCTGTTTTACCCAAACAGAGCGTCTGTTTTATATAAATAGAGGCTCTATTTGCATAAAATAGAGCCTCTAATTTATTCGTATATTTTCGTTGTCTTTTTATTGGGGAGTAGTTATGTATTTTTTCATCCCTTCCGTATAGTAAGTCTTAAATTCTCCGTTGTCTCCACTATAAATAAAGTACGCGTCAATCTTGGGGTTTGCTTTGCAGAATGTTTCGGCTTCTTCCAGTCCCATTACCATAAAGGCGGTAGCCAGCGCATCGGCGGTCATACAGTCTTCTGCGATTACTGTGGCAGATAAGATATTGTGTTGCACCGGATAACCTGTTCTGGGATCAATCGTATGAGCGTATTTTTTTCCGTCTTTATAGTAAAAGTTACGATAGTTGCCGGAGGTAGCCATACCGAGGTCGGTGAGGTCGAGTACCGTTTGTAAGTCTTGTCTCACGGATAGGGAGTCGTCAATCGGTTTGTTGATGCCGATACGCCATAAGTTGTTTTTGGGGTTAACCCCTTTTACTACCACTTCTCCGCCTATGTCTACCATATAATTCTTTATTCCTTTCCGGTCGAGCAGTTGGGCGATGACATCCACCGAATACCCTTTGGCAACCGCACTGCAACTTAACATGATGCGGGGATCTTGTTTGATAACTCTCCCATTTTCTAGTTTCACCTTTTCATAATCGGTGATTTGCAGCAGGCTATCTATCATTAATGAGTCCGGGAAAGCTCCTTTCTTGAATCCGAATCCCCAGGCGTTGGCCAGTGGGGCTATGGTTATGTCGAAAGCACCTTTGGTTTCACGGGAGATTTCCATGGAACGGTTGAAGCATTTTTGAAAGAAACTGTCTGTCACTAATTCTTCATTACGATTTACACGACTGATTACGGAACTGTCATTGAACGGAGATAATGAAAAGTCGAAACGTTTCAGTTCTGCTTCGATCTCCGGTTTCAAGTCACTGTCATATTGGTAGGTGATGTTGTATACTGTTCCGAATACAAGCCCTTTGATATTGTAATAGTTTGCTTGCTGATTGTGTCTGGCTAATATCCAAATGGTTGCCAGAATCAGGAACGCCAGCCAAAGGAAACTTTTCTTTGTTTTCATACGCTTTTCTATATTTTGATGAGAAACTTTTTCTTTTTATTGAAAGAATAAATGTTCAACCAATATTTTTAGTCCGATGATGACTAAAATGATACCTCCCCATAGTTCTGCTTTTAACTTTCGGGCAATCCCGCAGCCGCATTGGATACCAAAGATCAGCCCGATGAGCGACATGACAAACGAAACAAGTCCGATGATACAAATAGGAGAGAGGATTTGAGTATAATCTTGAACTCCCAGAAAGGCGAAGGAAATGCCGATTGCCAGTGCGTCAATACTTGTCGCTATCGCCATTGTGAATACTACTTTCAGCTTGGTGGGATTAAATAGCTGGCAACATTCTTCTTCCTTGAAAGATTCGAAAATCATTCTGCCGCCTAGAAAGGCAAGAATAGCAAAAGCGATCCAATGGTCTACGCTTTCTATCAGGTGACTGAAACTCTTGGCGAACATCCAGCCGATGAAAGGCATGAGAGCCTGAAAAAATCCGAAGGCGAAAGCCATGACCAGCATCGGTCTCCATTGGGTATGTTTTAAAATAATACCGCTTGCAATCGAAACAGCGAAACAGTCCATCGCCAAACCTATTGCAAGCAGCCAAAGCTCTAGTCCTGTCATTATATTCTAAAGAGGTAGTTTATAAATGAGGGAATAAGTGATTCCCATATTGTTCGATTTATATTTTCCGTAGCCGGGCACATACCAAGGATCTCCGTATTCTCCCGTAGAAGCGCTGGTTTTATATTTCATGCGTACCGACCAGCCCATGTTGAAGTTCTTGTAAATGCGTACTTTAACTCCTAATACGATTTCCAACCATTGTACGGAGGCTTTCATTCCCGGATGATTGAACGGGATACTTCCTCCCCAGTAGTCGTCTCCGAGACTGGGATTACCGATGTTGTCCCCCCATATCGGATCATCTGCCGGCAGGGTCGATACATCGTATTTGAATGAACTGAACGCATAACGGATACCTGCATACAGATAACTGTTTTTCTCTTTCTTCTTTGCCATTGTGTTGTAATCCACACCGATGCGGAAGAAAGGGGCTGCTTTACTTTTATAGTGTATACCTGTTTCGCTCCATGTGTCTGTGCCTCCCATACCAAACTCAACTGTCGGGATGAATTTGTTCTTGAGGTTGACTGCTATACTTACTTCAGAACTCATAAAGTCACCACCCAGAAGTTTACTTCCGATGCCGTATAAGTCTACACCTACATACGTCCCGTTATAGAACGGAATTGTATCTATCTCGGTAACTTCCTTTTTCTTCTGATCTCTTTTGGGTGTATGGACCGGGCGTTGCTGCTGTGCTATCAACGGAAGCCCAATACAAAAGAGCAGAAGCAGACTAATTAGTCTCTTCGTCAGGTGTCCGCTCTCGGTATATAAAGAATATTTGTAGATTCTCAATTTCATTTGTATTGGCTTCTTTATTTCGTAAATAGATAGAATCTATTGTTTCCGCACTGTTTCTTTTATTCCCAAACTTGGCGCTGATGATGTTCTGTTTCATCATATATCCGCATTCCATAGACTGGAAATAGGGAGTGTTTTGTTGCACAATGTATAAAGTGTCTGCGTTATCCCAATTACGTACAGGGTCATACCGGAGAATAAATATAGTAGAATCGCTGGTATATCGTAATGGTAACATCACTTTGTGAACTTTCTTCTCATTATTTAGAATAATAGAATCAGTTCCTAATGCTGTAATAGTTAATGAATCGAGTGTGTCATTTGCTATAACGTTTGGAACGAGAGTTTTGTCAATGGACTTGAATGTGCAATACATCATCGGTCGTCCTGCCAACGAACAGTCGTTTTCGTCCGAGCACGAACTGTGGATACTGATAGCACCACCGACAATTAGTAATATGAGAAAGATACGAATTAAATTCTTCATAATCAATGGTTGAATGTGAATCAAATTTTCTTTTCTATCTGATAGTTATTCCGTTCCGGTGCGTTACGCGAGATCAGTTCACCTAAGAATCCGGCGAGGAACAGTTGTGTACCTATAATCATAGCCGTGAGTGACAAATAAAAATAGGGAGAATCGGTCACCAGTCTATAGGGGAGACCGTTGTACATGGCGTATAGCTTGCTTACACCTACAATGATAACGGATATCATTCCGATGAGAAACATCAGTGAACCTAGCAGACCGAAAAAATGCATGGGCTTGATTCCGAACTTGGAAAGGAACCAAAGAGAAAGCAAGTCCAAGTATCCATTAACAAAGCGGTTCAGTCCGAATTTGGTTGTTCCGTATTTGCGTGCCTGGTGGTGTACCACCTTTTCACCGATTTTCTTGAATCCGGCATTCTTTGCCAGATAAGGGATATAACGGTGCATCTCACCATAGACTTCAATATGTTTGATGACCTCTTTGCGATAGGCCTTCAGCCCGCAGTTAAAATCGTGCAGATTCTTGATGCCCGAGACTTTGCGTGCAGTGGCGTTGAATAGCTTGGTCGGCAATGTCTTTGATATTGGATCATATCTTTTCTGTTTCCAGCCCGAAACCAAATCGTAGCCGTCTTCCGTAATCATCCGGTATAGTTCGGGGATCTCGTCCGGACTATCTTGCAAATCGGCGTCCATAGTGATAACCACATCACCCTGTGCCTCTGCAAATCCGCAATAGAGTGCAGGTGATTTACCATAGTTACGGCGGAACTTGATACCTTTCACACAGTCCGATTGGGCTTTGAGTTTTTCTATCACTTCCCATGAGCGGTCTGTGCTTCCGTCGTTAACGAAAATCACTTCGAATGAGAATCCGTTGGCTTGCATTACCCGTTCTATCCAAGCGTAGAGTTCGGGTAGTGACTCTTCTTCATTGAATAATGGGACTACAACTGATATATCCATTTTATTAATTACTATTTACGAATTACAAATTACGATTGAGACAGTCCGTTGTTTTCCGGTTTGGCTTTTTTCATGACCATTAGTCCGGTAGGGATAGCCAGAAGACTGCCCCAAAACACATCCCATGACAGTAATTGCATAGTAATGTTGATTGAGGTGAGTGAACGGGCGGTATCTATCGTTTCTTTTATAATATCTTTGTTTTCTGCCAGGGCAGGAGTGTTGGTCATTAACTCGTCCCAAAGTTGGATGTAAGAATTGACGATGAAGCCATGGTCTATGAATTGGAAATAAATGTAGTGCACCACAGCTACCAACAAAGAAGCGAACATATACATAAATATAGTAAAGAGTACTGCATGAGAAAACTGGATACTTCCTCCGCAGATTTTATCCCGATACATCTTCACGTAGTGGTAACCGATGAAGGGCACTGCCAGCGTCAGGATTACGAATAATAATGAAAGGAAGGGTATATGAAATCCTAACGGAAATAATATGAATTTCAATATCCAATAGATTCCCATATACGTGCCAAAGTGCATGGCATATTTTTGTAAATAACTTCTGTTTTCTGTCATCATCATTTATAAATTGCGCACAAAGGTACAAATAATCTCGGTTGGTAGGGGAAATATGGTTGTTAAAGTTAATAAAGCTACAAAAGTTACTGTCTGAATATTTTTTTTATGATTTTAATTGATTGAAATGTAGCCGGTTAGTTGTTGGCTGGTGAAAAAAGTTTCTTGCACCTATTGCAGAATCAATAAAAATGTCTACCTTTGCAACCGCAAAACGGGTAAGTCCTATACGGCCAGCTCCCTTCGAATC
>ERZ827450.2152-NODE-2152-length-17098-cov-4.152086_pt1 | contig 17098 bp, 15 predicted proteins | sample MGYA00519773_ERZ827450 | MGnify/ENA primary metagenome ERZ827450 (study PRJEB31778, sample SAMEA3449306) | human gut metagenome | biome: human gut; feature: human-associated habitat; material: faeces | place: United Kingdom | collected 2010/2012 ...
AATGGCGCACTCTTCAGAATGAAACGCAGCGCGTCCATCGCAAAGAAGTATATCACCGTGATTGGACACCAATCGAGGACCTTTTCGAAATGCCGAAGTCTTATGAGCAGAACCCGATGGAAGATACGTTGCTGTGGGATGAGCAGGTCGCTGCGCTGTATGCAGCGATCGCGCAACTTACCCCGATCCAGCAGCGCAGAATCCACATGCTGATGGAGAATATGACGATCCGTGAGATCGCCCGTCAGGAAGGGTGCCATATGAACGCAGCGCTGAAATCTGTCAACGGTGCGCTCAAAAAGCTCCACGATCTTCTGAAAGACTGGGCATAAATGCCTAAATGGAAAACACTTAGTGTAGTTGTTGTTCTATGAGAACACTATGCGTAATTTCTTTTAGATGCTTCGAGTGCGACATCACACGCACTTTGTTAAACGAAATGAGGAGGTTCCAATCCATGATTATCTCTGTCGATCACGGCAATAAATCGATCAAGACCCCGAACGCGCTTTTCACCTCCGGCCTGATTTCGTCCGAAGGGCTGCAAGGATTCAAAACGGACTATATCGGCTGGAACGGGCGCTACTATACGCTGACAGAACAGCGCATTTCTTATCTGCGGGACAAAACCGAAGACGAGCGGTTCTATGTTCTGACTCTCTTCGCTATCGCCAAGGAACTGGAGCAGCGCAAAGCAGCTGAAACGCTGGATCCGATTGACATCACACTCCTGATTGGATTGCCCCCAGCGCACTATGAGCAGCTGCACAGTCGTTTTGAGCAGTACTTCCTGCGCCGCCGTGAGGCCATTGACTTCGAGTACAATGGAAAATACTACTCGATTCGCATCAGTAAAGTTCTCAGCTACCCTCAGGCATTCGCAGCCGCTGTAACACAGTACAGTACGCTCAAGACCTATTCTGTTGCCTACATCATCGACATCGGCGGCTTTACTATTGACGTTCTCAAGCTGCGGAACGGGCGTCCTGACCTGGCGGTGGTTGAAAGTTTTGAAAAGGGAGTCATCACCCTCTACAACAGTATTACAAGCAAATGTAACGCGCTCTATGCCCGGATCTTGGAGGACTGCGATATTGATGAGGTCATTCGCAATCAGCCTACTGTCCTTCCTGGTGAAGTGCAACAGCTGATTCGCAGCATGACAGGAGAGTTCCTTTCGGAGTTCTATAACTTCCTGCGTGAGCGTGGAATCGATGTAACGACCAGCAAATGCGTGTTTGCCGGTGGCGGTTCTCTTCTCCTGAGAGGAATGATTGAGAGGGCAAATAAAGTAGCATTCCCCATTTTCATCGAAGATATTCATGCCAATGCACGCGGCTACGAACTTCTCTATCAGAGCGAGGTAACGTCGAATGGTCAGTAATAGTAAGCCCCGTGTTGTGCTCCAGTTCAATGAAATGGACTTTCGGCACCGGCGCGCACTTGATATTTTGCGGCAACGACCACGCAGCATGTCCGAATTAGTCGTTAATGCGATCCTGCACTACACAAGCTGCCCAGAAGCGGCCAACGAGTTTGGCCGCGAATGGGTGGCAAGCATCGTCAAAGATGTTGTTCGTGAAATGGTCGCAAGCGGAGAACTCCAAGCTGTATCACAATCCACGCCCTCAAAGCCGGAGAGTCCAACACTGGCGGCTGATGATCTTGCGGATCTCGGTGGTGTCATGGGTATGTTCCGGTCAAAGGAGTAAATCCATGAGCAATAAGAAATTTGGATATGCTCGTGTATCTACAGCTGAGCAAAATGAGGATCGTCAGGTTCTTGAATTGCTCAAGTATGGCATCGAACTAATGGTCTTAAGCACTGAATGTAATTTTCTCCCGAACGGCGTATTTGAGCGGTAAGTAATAAAAGAGAGAGTGCGCATCGAAAAGATGCGTACTCTCTCTTATTATAAAGATATAGTCATCATGCATCCAGAATATTATCGGCAAAAAAGTCTCATAAATCTGCAATATTTTTCTTCAAGGGTTTCTTTTGCTCATAATTCGCTGTTGCGACATTTCCTTGCTTTATGCTATGATGGAAAAAAGGAGCGTGATGGGAGAAATGAGCAAAATAGGGCTATATCTGGCATATTTCTGCATCTATTCACTGATCCTGCTGGTCATCGGCAAGAGCAGCCTCCGCACCAGCGCCACGCCGCGGGATTACTTCATCTGCGAACGCATGGTTGGTCTTGTTCCCTGCATATGCACCTTTACAGGAACGTGGGTCTCGGCTATCACAATTCTCAGCCTGACCGGCAGCGTCTACGAAGACGGGCTGGCCGTGCTGCTGTATTCAGTCATTCCATGGTTCACAGGCGCTTTTCTGCTGGCCATGGTCACGCGCAGGCTGCACCGCTGCGGCGCCATCACCGTGCCAGAATTTTTCCGCCTGCGCTACGGCTCACGTGCCTTGCAGTTCATATACGGTGTGGTCTCTATGCTTGTCTACACGCTCTATCTCGTTTCGCAATACAAGGGCTTCGGTATGGTGGCGTCCGAAGTGTTCGATATTCCTTACTCCATGGCCGTGGCCATGATCTATCTTTTTGTCATCTACACCACCTTCGGCGGCTACCGCTCTGTGGTACGCACGGATGTTTTCAATCTTGTGTTGCTGTCGGTCAGCATCGCGGCGCTCTGCGGAATGCTCATCGCGCGCTGCGGCGGCTTTGCCGTGCTGTACGAGAGAGCGGGGCAGGTCTCCGGTCTTGCACACGCGGGCATGTCCGCACCTACGAAACAGGGCGAGCTGCTCTCGCTCTTCGGTGGGCGATATACGCCGCTGGTCAGCCTTTCGATGTTCTGGGGCTGGGGACTTGGCCTTTCGGCTAACCCGCAGTATATTGTACGTCTGATCTCGGCGAAGGACGAGCGAACAGCCGTCCGCACAATTGGCATTTCGCTTTTTGTGCTGATACTGATCTACTTTGCACTCGTCCACATCGGCCTTGCCATGCGCGTGCTCGTACCCTCGCTGAGCACAGCGCAGACCACAGACGGCATCTTCATTCACATACTCAACAACGAGCTATACGGTCCATGGAGCGGTTTACTGCTCTTTGCTGTCATCGGCGCGTGCGTCTCTACAGCAAACTCGCAGCTTCTGATGATTGCCTCAGCTTTTTCCTACGATATCGTGCGCGTAGGCAGTAAAAATGAGCTGCCGGGCAAGAAAATCGTCGGTCTTGGCCGCTTCGGCGTGCTACTTGGCGGTACTATCGCCATGCTCTTCGCGCTCGACCCACCGGCCTTCACACTCTCCTACGGTGGCGACCTCTGGGGTGTGTTCAGCATCCTGCTGTTTCCTTCGCTCTATGGCACATTGCTGACGGGCAGGGTCACTCGCCACGGCGTATGGGCGGGGTTGATCGTAGGCAGCGCGTGCATCGCGGTGCTCTATCCCCTGCATTATCACGGCGTACTGGCTGTACATCCGGCAGTGCCCGGCGTACTTCTAAGCTCATTGGCTGTATTCCTCGTCTCTGCGCTGGAGCGGAGCAAGAGAGGGGGCGGCGTATGATGCGACGGCCCAGCCTTACGATTGAGAATAAGATTCTCATTCCCTTCGTCACCATCAGTATTGTCACGGTTTTGTGCTTCTGCTATATCGTTTACAACGCCGAGTACAAGCTCCGCATTGAAACAGAGACAGCCAATGCCACCGCACTGGTCGACTACATCAACGCCGATATTGACGCAGGCGAATACTGGCGTGATCCGAATGACCTGCTGGAAAAATACGAGCAGAGTTACCGTGGTGACAACCTTTTCCTCTACGACGCGGCGGATCATCTGCTTTTTTCACGCCGTGCACTCGGCGAGCACGAGATATTGCTCTGCCAGAGCAGCAGCAACAGCCTTGGCTGGAAGATTCTCTGCTCACTCGATCAGGCGGCGTTGACCTCCGCATTCATCGAAGAACAGCGCTACCTCATTCTGGCCGTGATTGCCATGCTCATCATCATCGTGCAAGCAGGCGTGATGATTGCCCACAACATTTCTGCTCCCATTCGTGAGCTGAGTGCGCTGTGCGTCGGCATCAGCGCCGCCCCAGGCGAAGCAGAAGAGCTGAGCGGACTCTACACCCACCGCCGCGATGAGGTTGGCCAGTTCGCCCAATCCTTCCAAAAAATGATGGAGAGCCTCCACCGTTACACCGATGAGCTTTCCTGGGTCAAAGCGCTCAACGAGAGCATCGTGGAGAATCTTCCCCTCGGCATCGCGGTCTACGACGGTGCGGGCGAGATGATTTTTCATAACAGCCGTGCCGAAACGATGCTGTGCGCCGTGGACGAATGTGACGCGCAGGGCCGCGCGCTTGGCGATTATCTGAGCGACCTCGTACGCCGCGGCGAAGTTCTCCCTATCTCCCTTACCCTGCATGACAGTGCAAAGAAATCTCATCATTACGAGCTTGGCGTATGGCGGCTGCAAAGCGGAGATGCGAATCTAGGCACGCTCTGCACCGTGGACGACGTGACTTACCAGCGCCACATGGAAGAAAAGCTCAGTCGAGATGAAAAGCTGACCTACACCGGCGAGCTCGCTGCCGATATTGCGCACGAGGCGCGCAACCCCCTTGCCGGCATCCGAACGGGTCTGCAGGTCATCGACCGCAAGCTTGAGAGCGAGCGTGACCATTTGCTCTGCCACGAGATGATCAAGGAAGTCGACCGCGTTGACCTGCTGGTAAGCAACCTTGTCAACATCTCGCGCCAGCGCGAGAGCGAGAAGACCACTGTGCATCTCGATACGCTTTGCGAGGAAATGGAACTGCTCTACAGCAAGGTCGCCGAGAATAAGGGTATCGAATTCTTCGCCAACATTGACACGGGCATTGTCATCTTTGCTGACGAGCAAGAGGTGCGCCAAATGCTGATTAACCTGATCAACAACAGCATTAAGGCGATGCCGGACGGAGGACAAATCCTGCTGAGCGGTCGGGCCGAGGAGGGCGGCGTATGCGTCAGCATCTCCGACAACGGCCCCGGTATGGATGAGGTTCATCTGTCCCGTGCTCTCAGTGGCGAGGGCGGAGGGTTGGGACTTTCCATCGTGCAGCGCCTCGCCAAAAACAACAACGGCGAGCTGGAGCTTACGTCCGCGCCGGGCGAGGGTACATCTGCGCACCTGCTCTTTCACCGCACAGGAGGAATCTGTTATGATGAAGTATAAAGTGCTTGTCATCGACGATGAGCTGTTGATCCGCATGTCGCTGGAAAGCGGCCTTTCTGACCTCGGCTATCAAGTTCGCTGTGCAGATACGATCAGCGAAGGGCTTTCATTGGCCGCCAAGCTCCACCCCGACGCAATCCTGCTGGATAATCGCGTGGGCGAGGAGCGGGGCATAGATCGCATTCCCGATTTCAAGAAGCTCGACGAGGACGTTATTCTCATACTAATGACAGCATACGGCTCAGTGTCGCAGGCTGTGGAAGCGATGAAGCTTGGTGTCAGCCACTATGTACAAAAACCCTTTGACCTTGATGAGATTGACCTCGTCATCACGCGCGCAATGGAGCAGCTGCTCAGCCGCCGCTCGCTCGAGCTAATGAAGCTACGCCCGCGCAAGCTACTGGGAGAGAGCTCCGCCATCTGCCGGATCCGACAGGAAATCCGCGTACTGGCCGAGAATGACAATGTGGATATCCTGATCTGCGGGGAAACAGGCACAGGCAAAGAGGTCGTGGTCAATACCATCCATGAGCAGAGCTCGCGCCACGATAAGCCGCTCGTCAAAATCAACTGCGGCGCTATCCCCGAAAATTTGCTGGAAAGCGAGCTGTTCGGTCACGAAAAGGGTTCGTTCACCGGCGCGGACAAGACAAAAAAGGGCCTTATTGAGCTTGCCAACGGCGGCACAGTCTTTCTCGATGAGGTCGGTGAACTGCCGCTTGCCATGCAGGCCAAGCTCCTTACCTTTCTGGAGGATCGCAGCTTCAAGCGCGTGGGCGGCTTGCAGGATATTGAGGTCAACATCCGCGTGGCGGCCGCCACCAACCGCGATCTGGAGGCAGAGGTGCAGAAGGGACGATTCCGTGAGGATCTCTATTACCGCCTCAACGTCATGCAGATCCGTATTCCGCCCCTGCGTGAGCGGCCGGAGGATATTCCCGTGCTCTGCCGCTTCTATCTTCAGCATTTCAACCGCAAGTTCAACAAATCCCTACAGGATATCGCACCCGAGTTCCTTGCTCTGCTGCAAAGCTACTACTGGAAGGGCAACGTGCGCGAATTACGCAATGTGATGGAGCGTTGCGTGCTCTTCAGCCGTCAGAGTGTCCTTACGGGCGAGGAAACAGGCCTTGATACACTGCTGGCTGTGCGCCCGCGTGCGGGCGGCAGCTTCCCAATGCACGACCTCTCGCAACAGAGTATCGACCTCAAACACGAGGTGGATGCCTTTGAGCGCGCGTATATCGACCAAGCAATGCAGCTTTCCGGCGGCAATCTCTCCCAGGCAGCGCAGATGCTCGGCTGCACGCGCTTCACGCTTAAGCGTCGGCTGGAGGATGGAGATATGGACCAGTAAGCTGGAATATACTGTGCAAAAATGAACGCCAAAGTGTGCAAAATCGCACACTTTGGCGTTTTTCCTGCAAGTCGAAGTAAAAATGACGGAATTCTGCAATCGCACAGGAACCGCTGTGCTTGAAAAACAGCGGCATTTTTGAAAAATTCTTTTCATTGATTGAATTGGAACGTCATTTGCTATAAACATTATGCAACCAAAAAAGAAAGGGAGGGTATTTCAGTATGTACAAAGTAGATCTCAACAGCGATCTCGGCGAGAGCTTCGGCGCATATACTATCGGGCTCGACAGCGAGGTCATCGCGCATGTTTCCTCCGTCAACGTGGCCTGCGGCTATCACGCAGGCGACCCGTTGGTAATGGAGAAGACCGTTGCCGCAACCAAAGCGGCAGGCGTCGCAGTCGGCGCACATCCGGGCTTCCCCGATCTGATGGGATTTGGCCGCAGGAACATGGCCGTCTCACCCAAGGAGGCCAAGGCATACGTCAAATATCAGCTCGGCGCGCTGATGGCATTTGCCGCGGCAGAGGGTATCAAGCTCCAGCACTGCAAGCCCCACGGTGCACTTTACAACATGGCCGGTAAGGACATGGATCTGGCGCTTGCTATCGCCGAGGCGATCGCTGAGGTGGACAAGGACATCATCCTGCTTGGCCTTGCCAACAGCAAGATGATCGAGGCAGGCAGGCAGTTGGGCTTGCGCGTTGCAAACGAGGTCTTTGCCGACCGTGCCTATCAGGCCGACGGCTCACTTGTTCCGCGTAAGCTGCCTGGTGCCGTCATCCACGACAAGGACGAAGCCATTGCGCGCACCGTCCGCATGGTCACCGAGGGCAAGGTCACGGCCATCACCGGCGAGGAGGTCGAAATCGCGGCTCACTCCATCTGTGTCCACGGTGACAACCCTTCGGCCGTCGAATTCGTTAAAAATATCCGCACGCAGCTCACCGCCCGTGGCGTGGAGATTGCCCCCATCCGCGAGATCGTATAAAAAGAGCCTCGTTTCTAGCTGTTCCGTTCCGCAAAGACCAACACCCCAAATCTGCCGCACTGCGGCAATATTTCAGGAGGATGATCATGAGTAACGAAACCACCCAGAAGCGCTCACTGTCCGTCAGCCTTGGCGCGGCCTTTCTGATGGCGACATCCGCCATCGGCCCCGGCTTTCTGACCCAGACCTCGCAATTCACCGCAAAGTATCTCTCTTCTTTCGCTTTCGTCATCGTCTGCGTCATCATCATGGATATGATCGCGCAGACCAATGTATGGTCCATCGTCGGCGTTTCCGGCCTGCGCGGTCAGGAGATTGCCAATAAGGTCCTTCCCGGTCTCGGGTATCTTCTTGTCGTGCTTGTTGTGCTTGGCGGTCTTGCGTTCAATATCGGCAATGTCGGCGGCGTGTCACTCGGCTTCAATGCCATGATCGGCATTCCCGAAAAGGCCGGCGTCATCATCGGCGGCGTGCTTGCCATCTGTATCTTTCTTTCCAAGAAAGCGAATGATATCGTCGGCAAGGTCGCTCAAATTCTCGGCGGCATCATTATCATCGTCATGCTGGTTGTGGCGTTCATGGCAAAGCCCCCTGTCGGCGACGCAGCCATTCATATCTTCACCCCTGAAAACCCCAAGGAACTGATTCCCGTCATGGTCACGCTGCTCGGCGGCTCCTGCGGCGGCTACATCACCTTCTCGGGCGCACACAAACTGCTTGACGCGGGCTGGGGCGGTAAGCCTGAGGAAGTCAAGCACTTCCGCAAGTCCGTCCTGACTGGTATCTGCGTCTCGGGCAGCGTTCGTATTCTGCTGTTCCTGTGTGTGCTCGGCGTCTGCACGGCTGGTACGGTCGTCGTGGCGGAAAACGTCGCGGCCGTCACCGGCGCTGCCAACCCCGCAGCCGAGGCTTTCCGCCTTGCTGCCGGCGACATTGGCTACCGCCTCTTCGGTCTCGCGCTGTTCTCTGCTGGTATCACCTCTGTCATTGGCGCGGCCTATACCTCTGTCTCCTTCCTCAAGACTGTTCACCCCTTCATCGCCAAAAATGACAAGTGGTTCATCGTCGGCTTCATCGCCTTCTCCACGCTCGTTATGGCGATTCTTGGTGGTGCAAAGCGCATGGTCATCCTGGCTGGCGCACTCAACGGCCTGATCCTGCCAATTTCCCTGTGCTGCATGCTGCTTGGCTGCCACAAGAAATCCATCGTCGGCGAGTACAAGCACCCCGTGTGGCTACAGGTTCTTGGCTGGTGCGTGGTTGGTGTCGCGGGCTACCTTGCCATCACGGCGCTGCCCAACCTTACCAAGCTCTTCGCGTAACGAACCTGCATCATTCCACGAGCCGGTCTGTCCCGCAGGCCGGCTCCGTCCGAAAGGAGAACGATATGCCTGACGTAAGATTTCTACTCAGCGGCGACTCAGCCGTAACCGTGGAATTCGGCAACGAGATCAGCGAGCACATCAACGCGCAGATTCGCGCGTTCAGCATCGCGCTCACCGAGAGCAAGCTTCCAGGGATTGTGGAACTTGTGCCGACCTACCGCTCGCTGATGGTTCACTACGACCCTGAGGTCATCCCCTACGACGCGCTCGTCAAAAAGCTCAAGGGCCTGCTCAATCAGCTTGACCGCATCCGGATTCCGCCAAGCGATGTGTTGGAGATCCCCGTGCTCTACGGCGGGGAGGAAATGGGCCCAGACCTTGGCTTTGTTGCCGAGCACAATCACAAAACGCCTGAGGAGGTCATCCGGATCCACACCTCCACGGAATATCTCATCTATATGCTGGGCTTTACCCCCGGTTTCACCTATCTTGGCGGTATGAGCGAGGAAATTGCCGCGCCGCGCCTTGCCCAACCTCGTGTCAGGATTCCCGCCGGCAGCGTCGGCATTGCCGGCAGCCAGACGGGCGTATATCCCATCGACTCCCCGGGCGGCTGGCAGCTTATCGGCCGCACGCCCGTGCGCATGTACGACCCTGACCGCGCCGTTCCCATCCTGCCCAAGGCAGGCCAGTACATCAAGTTCTACGCCATTGATCAGGCGGAATTTGACCGCATCGCCGCACTGGAGGCTTCCGGCGGCTACACGGTCCACACCTACCCGAGAAAGGAGACGGAACAGGTATGAGCATCACTATTCTCAACCCCGGCATGCTCACCAGTGTGCAGGATCTCGGCCGCATCGGCTACCAGCAGTTCGGCGTGTCTGTCTCCGGCGTGATGGATCCGCGCAGCGCGTCCATCGCCAATATCCTCGTCGGTAACGATGAGGGCGAGGCCGTACTCGAATGTACAATGATGGGCCCGCACATCCGCTTTGATGCGCCTAACATCATCGCCATCACCGGTGGCGACCTCGGTGCGACGCTTGACGGTCAGAGCGTCGATACCTACCGTGCCATCCCTGTCGATGCAGGCCAGACGTTACGCTTTACCATGCTGCGCACCGGCTGCCGCGCGTTTGTAGCCTTTGCGGGTGGACTCGATATTCCCGTAGTTATGGGCAGCCGCTCAACGAACATGAAAGCAAAGATTGGCGGCTATCATGGCCGCAAGCTGCAAAAGGACGATGTCATCGGTTTCCGCGCGCCCAAGACCGACCTCAAGAACCTCGGCATACGCCATACCTCGCCCGAGTTCATGCCGCGTGCTGAATATAAGCTGCGCGTCGTGCTCGGACCGCAGGACGACGCTTTCACTGAGCTTGGCATTACGACTTTCCTCAACAGTGTTTATACCCTCACGCCAGAGTTTGACCGCATGGGATGCCGTCTTGATGGCGAGCTGATCGAGCACGTTCAAAGCGGTGACATCATCTCCGACGGTATCGCCTTTGGCGCTATCCAGGTGCCATCAGCAGGTAAGCCAATCATCATGCTGGCTGACCGCCAAACCACCGGTGGATATACGAAAATTGCCAACGTCATCTCCGCAGACTTTCGCATCCTCGCCCAACTCAAGGCGGGCGACAAAGTACGTTTCGAAAAGGTCTCCATCACCGCGGCACAGGAAGCCCTGCTTGCGCAGCGCGCCACGCTGCGCTGTCTGCGCAGCGCCATAGACCGCTGAGCAATTTCCCATTCTGATAAGGAGGAACGACACATGGCCTTTGATATCACCCCCTATATCGATATGAAGCCGAGCGAGGTGCGCAAGCTCATCCGCGAGGGCATCATCGACTTCCCCACCGCTGGCATGTGCCGCGGCTACGCGCAGGCCAACCTCATCATCCTGCCGCCGGAATATGCGGGAGATTTTGAGGAATTTGCCAGGCGCAATCCTTTCCCCTGCCCCATCCTTGAGATCGTCCGGGGCACACCCGAAACCCACGACATGGGTGAGGGCGGCAATATCTGCACTGACATTCCCAAATACCGCATCTACCGCGACGGCAAGTGGGATGGCAAGGAACTAACTGACGTGAGCGACTACTGGAAAGAGGGCTATGTTGGCTTTCTGATTGGCTGCTCGTTCTCGTTCGAGGAAACGCTCATGCGTGAAGGCATCGAGATCCGGCACATCGCACAGGGGCGCAATGTGCCGATGTTCAAAACCAATATCATGACCGAGCCGGCCGGTCCGTTCTACGGCCCCATGGTCTGTTCTATGCGCCCCATGACGCCGGAAAATGCTAAAAAGGCGTACGACATCACCGTCAAAATGCCGAACGTCCACGGCGCCCCCGTCCACATGGGCGACGCAGCGGAAGTCGGTGTTGCCGACGTGATGAAGCCCGACTACGGTGAAGCGGTCGATTTCTACGAGGGTGAGATTCCCGTGTTCTGGCCTTGCGGCGTAACGCCGCAGGCGGCGGTGGAAAATGCAAAGCCGCCCATTGCTATCACCCATGCACCGGGCCACATGTTCATCACAGATATCATCAATTCCGAGCTGAACGACTATCTGGAAGCTAAAAAGAATCGCTGAATTCTCTCTTCTTTTCCCTGCAAACGTGGGAGGCGAATGGATTACCTTCGCCCCCCACATTTTGTTTGATTTGTTTCTATACCACCGAGCAAAGCAATTGAAACGCAGTTTGCAAATGCGAATCAGGACTATTGGTTTTCGATATATGTCGTACCGGAGGCCGCTCGTTTTCGTACCGTTTCAGTACTCAAATACCACTATGCTCATTTCTGATTTTTGGCCATCCCACTATACTGTGAGAAAGTACAGGATAGGTAGGAGAAGATCAAATGAGTACGAGATTGCAAATCATGGGCAGCCGGATTCGGACTGCACGACTGTTCCGTCGACTCACTGGTGAACAGCTCGCTGAGAAGATTGGTATTGCTGTAGACTCACTTCGACACATAGAAAACGGAGTCAGGTCCCCAAGTTTCCAGCTCATTGAGCGCATCTCTGATACTCTGGATGTTTCACTCGACTATTTAGCTGGGAAGACGGATTCCCCTTTAGAACATAGAGTTCGCAAGGAACTTGAAAGCTCAGGACTAACGAAGGAGCAGGAAAATGCCATTGTCGAGCTGGCAATCAATTCAATCCCTATCATCAAAAAGCACATTTGAGTAATGCACCTGTCGAATCTGACAGGTGCATTTTTATTTTTCATTTTCTCATAATCCGACTGTTTTCGCGGTTGTTCTCATGTATCATGTGCTCAACAGGTACGAAAGTATCAGAACTGTACAGAGGAGTAAAAATATGACAGTACAAAACCTATTAGAGAAGATGAATGAACGTGCATTTGGCCCTGCTTTTCAAGAGTATCTGTTCGATACATACAAGGCAATGGCACAAGCAGATTTTCCTGAAGAGGAAAAAGGCTACACGGCGGCCAAGGACTACTTTATCACCACATTGCAGCACGCCGAGATTGAGATTCTGAGCCAGATCGAAGCCAACTTTAAGGTAAAGCTTCAATATGCTGCTCAATATGCGTTCCATGCTGGACTGTATTCCGGCTTTAGTCAGCACTTTTCCAATCGAGACCTAGTTGAGGACGGGTTTGAAAAATATCTCATGCAAAATCTCTTTAAAATGCCAGGTATGCAGTGCCATACTCTGTTCTTTCAGTTGCTTGACGAAAACCAGAAGCTAATCCAGCAACTCGAAAGTGACGATAATGGCGAGCGGCAAGAGCATTTGACCTCGATCGAGTGTGCGTGGGAGCAACGCGTTCATTGGGCGGCCTGCCACAGCTTCTACTGCGGTTATCGTGCTGCGGTCAAAGTCCTTACTGCTGTCGAGGGCGTGAGCACCTTTGACATGGTCCCACACACTCTGCTGTTGGAATATCACTTGGGATATACGAAGTCCTATGACCAAACGGAACAGCAGCATATTGATAGGTAGCGTAGTTCAACGGCAGTAGCACAATAGAAAGGGACCGCCTCAACAGATCCTCAATGGCTTCACACGAATAGCATGAAAAGGTACCTCGATCCACGGAGATGATCTACCCCATAGATCAGTGTGTCCTCAGCTCCGATTATAATATTGAAGACAGCGAGGTGTCCGTTCTTTCGGACACCTCTTTTTGTATGCTCGCAATAGAATTTGAAGAAAGAACTGCCGGAGGTGTCTAAGATGTATGTGCTCGTTGACATGGAATGGATCTCGAATCAGCGCGGTAATCATTGGCCAACACAATTAGCCGCTACCCGTGTAGATGCGCAATGGAATACAGTCGATATTTTTTCTGCGTTATTTCGCCCGAAAGGCTTCTCATTCCAACAATGGGGGCATATGGCCTTTTCCGGCTGGAACAGGGAACAATTTCTCAATGGAGAAAGCCTTTATGCCGGATTAGATGCCTTCCGCCTTTGGCTACAACCAGAGGATACGATATGTTGGTGGCATCAGGAGGCAAGCGACCTGTTCAATATGTTCTCCAAGGTATCCGGTGTTCCTGATATGACTCAGCACGTCGTGTTGCTCTGTGATTACATTTACGGTTACTTAGCAGGACAGGAGGCGTCTGTTGGTAGCCCTTATAAGATCTGTGCGGCGCGCAATATCGTCACACCTTCTCCAGCGCACTGCTCCGTCAACGATGTAGCAACCATGCAACTGCTTGCGCAGGTCATTGGCTTTGAGCAGAAGTATTTACTTGAGCCACCGAAAAGATGGAGCAAAGACGCAATAGCACAGAAAGGTTCTTCTGCCTATAAGCTGCTCTATGATCCCCAGGCCAAGCTCCTTCATCAATCCGACTGTGAGCTACTACCGGATGACCGCCATTTCCCAGCATTCCTCACATTCAAGCTTCCAATTCGCCGCAAGTACAAGCCTTGTAGCTGCTGTAGGGATGAATTCTTAGATGCGCTGTGGGATCGCAATCAAGACTCTATCGCTCGCTCTGAATATAACTATGTCTACTCCAAGCAGTCCAAAATCTTTCATACCAGAAAGTGCAGTCATGTTCTTCTGGCCTATGATATTCAGGGTAGCGTTTCCTACGACACCTGCCTTAAAAGCGGGCGACGGCCTTGTAAGCACTGCAATCCGGGGCCGATTGAGCATAAGACGATTGCTTTTCCGGTTCTTCCAAAGAAGCCGCAAGCCCCTCAGGAGCGTTCTTTGAGCAAGGACGAGCAAAGTGCCATCGGACGCTTTAATCGTGCTAAACAAGAGCGTGAAGCTGCATTCAAGAGAGGCTCCCTTTCCGATGCTGAGAAAAGCAACATTATGGCACTCTCGCAGCCAGGACTAGCATTCTGGGCAAGTATGGGGTATCGGACATTCCACCGCAGAAACTGCCCGCAAATCACAGGGCTCAACCAGCTGGTCGGCTTCCCCCGTTATCAGGATGCTGTCCGTGCTGGGTACTGCCCATGCCGGCATTGTAAGCCAAGTCCGAAGCAAGATGTCGTCTATTCAATCCCTATCACCAACAAAAAGCGCGCGGGAGAAAGTGTCGAAACCTTGGTACAACTCTGTACGGAACATTGCCTGCCGTTTCACCACGACAATCGATACTTCGAGATGCAGACGATGGTTGGCAAGTGGAAAATTGATATGGACATGCGGCCAGTCCGATTGGAACACATAAACCTCGTTTCTCAGGCGGAGAACACAAAGAAATATCATGTACAGCCTCGTCTGTTTCTCTCCCTGAAAGATACATTCGATTACATTATGCGACACGATAATATCCTCGAGCATTGGAACGCTAAGATCACCAACGGAGATACCGTTTATATCCTTGGGGATATGGCCATGCGGGGAAGAAATGAAGCACTCATCGCATTGGTCGCACAGCTCAAGGGGAGGAAGATCCTCTTTCGAGGGAATCATGATGATCTGTCTGATTATCGGTATCAGAAGCTTTTCGCAGACATCACCGATTATCGCGAGATCAGCGAAAGTTTCGACGGGCGATCGTATAAGCTCTGCTTGATGCACTATCCCATTTTGATGTGGAATGGGCAGCATCGTGGATCGATCCTTCTCTATGCCCATACTCACAATACTGTGGAAGAGGCATTCTTCCAGAAATGCATCAAAGAGCTCAACGAGAATAAGAAACTGGATGTTCAGGGAGGAAAGCCTATTCGCGCCATCAATGTCGGCTGCATGATGCCATATATGAATTACGAGCCAAGAACACTCAAGGAAATTCTCTCCGCACAGGACGCGAGAAAGGAATAATGCCTATGTTACCGAAAGAGCTATTTCTCAGCACGATAGAGAAGATCCAAAAGCAAGAAGCTCGGATTGACGAGTTTAATACCGCCCTCTCAAAGATCTGCGATGGGTTCCCTGTGTTTGATTCGGAGAATCAATACTTGATCGCGCTCCGGGAGCTGCTGAAGTACACAATGCAAGATCAATATGACTACATCGGATGGTGGCTATATGAAGCGCCGGATGCCGGATACACAGTCTGGTGGGATGATGAGGACGGTAAAGAAATCCGCGTGGACTTGACAGAACCTGGTGCGCTCTATGACTATCTGGTGGAGTATGCCGCGCCGGAAGGAGTTCAGGAGGATGAGCTGTGAGCACACAATATTCTGTTGTTAATACACGGATCACCGAAGAAGTCGCCGAATTCCAGAAAAAGGTCTCAGCAATCCGAGCAGAATGTCTCCGAATGATGTGTGAGGCCTCTGTATCTGCTGACTTGCAGGAGATCAAAGAGGATCTCATAGACAAGCTTTCTGACCGTGCGCTATTCTCTGTTGAGGAGCCAGAAGGGACATCCATTGTAATCGGAACGGCAAGAGCGGGCCATTTTTCATGGCGCACTGAGAATGGCTTCCATGACCTTGACTCAGTCATGCGTTGGCTCCAGTCACACCCGGAGTTTACGATTCGCGATGAGTATGGTACAATAATAAGCAAAGAAGAGTTCAAACGGATATTGGACTGGTGTAGGACAAAAGATTATTCGGTTGGGTTATCTTAATCAGATAACTGGAAAAAACACTATAAAAGGAATCTTGAAATGGAGGATATGCTATGAAAGTGATCGAGTATATTTGCTGTATCGAAAACACAGACCCGTACACTCTGGAATTGCAGACTGCAGGACTGATGTGGTATGTCAAGAAGCAGCGTTATACGGTGGTAGAAACGCAGATCGACAGTATCCCAACCTTTGATTTTCGCAGGGACAATCTTAATATCATTCTTTATAGGGAAAGCAATCCGTGTGATACTGTGTTGGTGTTCGACAAGAACCTTATTCCCGAAAGTCTTCTGCCGCAGTTTGAAAAGAAAAATCTCAAACTGGTCGAGGTCCCCCGTGAAGTACGGGAAAGTCCTGAGTTTCAGAATGCATTCCTCGAACTGAAAGCCAAGGTGGAAGAATGTGAGCGACAGGAACGAGCAAAAAAAATAGCTCTGGGCCGTAAATGAGCTGCGGAGAGAAAGTTGGGCGCTCAATAACACTGACCATTGGAGAGAGCTGAATTGTCAGCATTGAACTAAACAGCAGTTTGCCTTATTTTATACTCCAGGAGGAACGTGGATGGATAACTGGTCCAATTTTGTACTCAATACGGCAGGGCGGCAAAAAAAGCAACGGAAATCAGACCTCTACACCTTGAGTGAACAAGCTAGCGTATTCTTTTAGGATGAAGCCCCACAGTACGGATTTGAAATGCGTGAAGGGCATCAGGATATGTCCTTTGAAATTGTGGATGCCCTCATAAACGACCAGCACTTTGCGATTGAAGCTGGCGTGGGTATCGGCAAGTCCTTCGGATATCTTGTACCGGTATTACTCTACAGCGAACGTATGCACAAACCAGTTATCATTGCAACCTCGACCATCGCGCTCCAGGAGCAGCTCTGGCGTGATGTCCGCATGCTAATGCCTCTTCTCGGGCTGAACAAAGATGTCATCCTTGCAAAAGGACAGAGTCATTACCTCTGCAATAAGCGCGCAAATGAATTCATATGTGATTCACAAGCAGCCGTGCCGGATATCCTCAAAGAGGGACTAAGTAATGGCCATGAGGAACGCAAGGATTTCCCGGAGGGCTTGCCTCAATGCGTATGGGACAAGGTAAACGTGCAGCGGTTCAGCATGAAAAATTGCAGTTCCTGCGATAACAAATGCAAGTATTACAATATCCGCGTTGCGTTA
>ERZ827450.2154-NODE-2154-length-17072-cov-2.569607_pt1 | contig 17072 bp, 14 predicted proteins | sample MGYA00519773_ERZ827450 | MGnify/ENA primary metagenome ERZ827450 (study PRJEB31778, sample SAMEA3449306) | human gut metagenome | biome: human gut; feature: human-associated habitat; material: faeces | place: United Kingdom | collected 2010/2012 ...
CCGGATCAAAAGATACAGCAGCTCCTCTCTCCAGTCCCATAAGCCCAAAGAGCTTTGGGACATCCCTGTAGATCAGCCCACGAAGCCTCTGCGGACTCATTTCATCCTTCTTTATATAGACCAGGCTCAGATCATTTTCAATATTTAAAAACAGACCGTCTTCAAAATAACCGGTAAAACCCTCTTCTCTCGGACTATCTGTAAGAAAATCATAATAGTCCTCTGACATGATTTTTTCTCTGTCTGTCATGTAAGTCCATTCCAAAGAGACATGCCGTTTCCTGTCTGCTGCCTCTTCTTTGTTTTACTTCCTATTATATGAAAACAGTCTGTTTTTGCTCTTTATTTTTCCTGCACTCCAATTGCCTTCAGTCCGTCTGCACTGATCGCTGCCGAATTTCTGATATCAATGACCGGTCCGCCGGCTCCTTCTATATACTCTCTGGTGATCGTCACCTTGCCGATATTGTCATCCTTCGGGATTTCATACATAATATCAAGCATGAATTTCTCGATGATCGCGCGAAGTGCTCTCGCTCCAGTATCTTTTTCCATAGCCTTCTCCGCAATGGCTGTCAAAGCTCCATCTTCAAACTGCAAATCCACTTCATCTAATGCCAGAAGTTTCTGATACTGTTTTAATATTGCATTCTTAGGTTCTTTCAGAATATCAACCAGCATTTCCTTTGTCAAGGCATTTAATGTAAATATTATTGGTAATCTTCCAATAAATTCTGGAATCATTCCAAATTTACGGATATCTTCTACTGTAACATACTGTAACATGTTCTTTTCATGATCGTATTTGTCCTTAAGTTCTGCATGGAATCCGATAGAGGAATGCTGTGTCATTCTCTCTTTGATAATATCCTCTAATCCAGGGAATGCACCACCGCAGATAAAGAGAATATTTCTTGTATTCATTACAGCAGTCGGAACCATCGCATTTTTAGAGCTTGCACCTACCGGCACTTCTACCTCGCTGCCTTCTAACAGTTTTAAGAGTGCCTGCTGTACAGATTCTCCGCTTACATCACGGCTTGTCGTATTTTTCTTCTTTGCGATTTTATCAATCTCATCGATGAAAATAATTCCAGTCTCTGCTTTTTCTACATCATTATCGGCATTGGCAAGTAATTTAGAAAGCACACTTTCTACGTCATCACCGATATAACCTGCCTCTGTAAGAGAAGTTGCATCACAGATTGCCAGAGGTACATTTAACAGTCTTGCTAATGTTTTTACAAGATGGGTCTTACCAGAACCTGTCGGTCCGATCATAAGCATATTAGACTTATCAATCTCGATTTCATCCATCGTATTTGTAATGACACGTTTATAATGGTTATATACGGCAACGGACATTACCTTTTTCGCATAATCCTGTCCGATAACATACTCGTCAAGCTGTGCCTTAATCTGATGTGGCGCAGGAATATTCTTTAAAGTAAGCTTTGGTTCTTCCTTCTTATTTTTCTTCTTTTTCTTTTTTGCCTTTTTTGTCTTTGGCTTCTGGTTAGACATCGTTCCTGATAACAGATCTCCAAGATTCATATCTTTTAAATTGTTAAAGTCCATGTTGGACAGGTCAAGGAACTGGATGCCATTTCCACCACCAAATCCAGAATTAAAGGAATCAAAAGACTTCTGCATACAGTCAGAACAGATGCTTAAACCTGTCGGCATATGGATGAGCTTTGCACCTTGTTCTTCTGTACGATGGCAGACACAGCAGGACTCAAACTTGTTTTTCGGAGTATCGTCTTCCTCGTCTCCGTCATCTTCAATCTCATAATCCTCTTCGTCAATTTCTTCTGCATCGTCTTCTACAATATCGTCCGGTTCCTTTTTTTCATTAAAAATGACCTGTGCAGGAGCTTCTGCAAATACCATTTCTTCCTGTTCCTGATTTATCGTATTTTCCTTTTTCATGTTTGTATCTCCTGTCATTACCTCTCCGTACTCCTGCCTTTTAAGATTGCCTCGCCAAGCAGCATATCTTCCGGAGTTGTAATTTTCATGTTTTCGTAACTTCCCTTTATCATGCGGACGCCACGGATTCCGTAAGTTTCCATCACCATTCCGTCATCGGTTACAGAATCATCCCCCGCTTCCATCATTTTCTGGTAAGCTTCTCTGATTTCTGCTGTCACAAAACACTGTGGTGTCTGAATCTGCCACATGGTGCTTCTCGGTGGGGTAGAAACTGCATAGCGATTCTCATCAACAATTTTTATCGTATCTTTTACCGGCATTCCCATAACACAGGACTTGTCTTTTTTCACCTGATCAATGCAAAATTCAATCAATTCCGACGTGATAAAAGCTCTAGCGCCATCATGAATTAAAACATATCCCTCTTCTGGCATGGAACACAATGCCTTATATACAGAGTCATAGCGTTCTGCACCCCCGGTAATGATGCCGCTGACTTTTTTATAATCATACTTATCTAAAATGTTTTCCTGTGCATATTCTATTTCTCCCGGAGCAACTACAAGAATAATATCATCTACAGAACTTTTCTCAAATGCTTCTAAAGCATAGGTGATAACCGGCCGGTCTAAGAGAGTCATATATTGCTTTTGTATTTCTGAATGCATTCGGCTTCCTTTTCCTGCCGCAAGAACAATCGCTGTTACTTTTTCTTTCATGTACTCCCTCCTGTTTTTCAAATCTTTACCGTTCTCCAATTTTTAAATTCGGCTTTGCATTTAAGTCCCAGCCATCACGAATACCTTTGATATACTCATAATATCCTGCCACACCGATCATCGCCGCATTATCTGTACAAAAAATTGGTGATGGATGATAGAATTCTATTCCATTTTTACGGCAGGCTTCTTCCATCTGCGCGCGAAGAGAAGAGTTTGAAGCAACGCCGCCTGCGATTGCTACCTTATTAATGCCAAGACGTTTTGCCGCTCCTACTGTATGTTCAGTAAGCACATCGGTAACGGACTGCTGGAAAGAAGCTGCCACATCGGCACGATTGACTTCCTCACCTTTCATCTGGCACTGATTTAAGTAATTTAATACGGCGGACTTTAAGCCACTGAAACTGAAATCATCCGGTGCATCAGTAATCTTTGCTCTTGGGAATGCAATTGCTTTTTTATTGCCTTCTTTGGCAAGCTTATCAATCTTTGGACCACCTGGATAACCAAGCCCGATTGCTCTTGCGACCTTATCAAATGCCTCTCCTGCCGCATCGTCTCTTGTTCTTCCGATAATCTCATATTCCCCGTAGCCTTTTACAAGTACAAGGTGAGAATGCCCGCCGGAAGCAACCATACATAAAAATGGTGGCTCTAATTCTTTATGTTCAATGTAGTTCGCACTGATATGTCCCTCGATATGATGCACACCAACTAACGGCTTCTTCGCTGCATAAGCAAGTGCTTTGGCTTCTGCAACGCCGACAAGTAAGGCACCAACTAATCCCGGACCATAAGTGACCGCGATAGCATCAATGTCTTCTAATGTGACATCTGCTTCTTTTAATGCCGTCTCAATTACAATATTTATTTTTTCTATATGTTTTCTTGATGCAATTTCCGGCACAACACCACCAAACATCGTATGCAGTTTAATCTGTGTGTAAATCGTATTTGATAAAACTTCCCTGCCGTTTTTTACAACGGCTGCTGCTGTCTCATCACAGGAAGTTTCAATTGCCAGAATCAATACATCTTTTTTCTGTTCTTCCATGTTTCCTATTCCTCCTCAAATAACAGAGTTGTACTTTTTCCGTCTTTTCCGGCACTGGCAGCGGCAAATATCTTTCTTACTTCTTCCATATATGGATCCGGTCTTACTAAAGACGGGCTGTAATGCGTAAGCCACATTTCCCTCACACAAGCTTTCTTTGCCATTTCTGCTGCCTCATAAAATGTCATATGTTTATATTCGACTGCTTTCGCCTTCTTTTCCGGCTCGCCATACATTCCTTCGCAGATAAATAAATCGGCATCTTTTGCATGTTCCACAATGGAATCCGTTGGTCTGGTATCGGTTGTATAGGTGCATTTGATACCTTTTCTTGACGGTCCGAGAACCAGATCGCTTGTAAGTGTTCTGTCAGGCAGCTCGATTGTCTCTCCCTTTTGCAGGCGATTCCAGTACTGCATCTCTACGTTATTTTCTTTTGCCTTGTTCACATCAAACTTTCCGGCACGGTCAATCTCAATCGTATAGCCGTAGCAGGTGATATTGTGATTCACACGAAATGCAGTAATACGGCAGCCGCATACATCAAGCACTTCCTCTTTTTCCTTTAATTCATGAAAAACAATCGGAAACGGTAAGTCTGGTGCGATGACTCTTAATGAGTTTACTACACGCTCTAATCCTCTTGGTCCTACCATTAACAGCGGCTCGGTTCTCTGTGCATTTCCCAGTGTTAAAAGAAGCCCTGGCAGACCGCTGATATGATCGGCGTGATAATGGGTAAAACAGATGACTTCAATCGGCTTAAAACTCCAGCCTTTTTCCTTGATCGCCACCTGTGTTCCCTCGCCACAATCTATTAAAATACTGTTTCCATTGTATCTTGCCATCAATGATGTCAGTTTGCGGTATGGCAGCGGCATCATTCCTCCACAGCCAAGCAAACACAATTCCAGCATAACATCCCTCACTTTTCTATAGCAGTTCTGTCTGTTCCTCCACTTTTACAGGAAGTTTAAACTGCTTCGTCCATATATCATAACAGGATTCACACAGAAAAATACTGTGTATTTCCCCGTCTTTTTTTGAGAAGTATCCCCATTCCTTTTTGATGGAAAGGTAATCTTCTCTCTTAATATTGTCTGTTGTCTCTATCTTTTTCCCACAGGAATTACAGTAAATTTCATGTACTTTTTTATCCATTGTATCCTCCATTTTCAAAAATGTTTCAAAAACTTTTCTTCTAATTTTAATATCGTATCTCACCATAAATCTCATAGGCCATTTAACTATAGAAAGAATCGTTCTTAAAATAAAACTATTTTTGTAATTCTTCCGATACCATTATACAAAAAAATACGACAAAAAGTACTGGTAACTACTGGCATCCTTATGCCTCCCAGAGCATAAGTATTGCATCTTCCCGCGGATTATCGTAATAATTCTTTCTCTGTCCGACTTCTTTAAATCCAGCGTGTTCATACAAGGTAACCGCCGCTATATTGGAAGCACGGACTTCGAGATAAATGCTGTGCAGGTTCTGCTTTTTTGCCTCTTCTAATAACTGTTTTAACAGCTTTCCGGCAATTCCCTTTTTTCGGTGAGAAGGCAGTACCGCCACATTTGTAATGTCTGCTTCATCAAGCACCATTTTCATACCAACATAGCCGATTACCTCTTCTTCTTCTTTTGCAAGGAAAGAACAATAGCCTTCGGTATGAAACATCTCTTTTAAACCTTCTACAGACCACGGAACAGAAAAACATTCTTTCATCAGAAGTCCTGTCTTTTCACAGTCTGCTTCGGTCATTGGGCAAATTTTCATTCTTCTAACTTCTTTCCCTTTGCTTCAAGCTCCCGTTCTGCCTGTGACTTTCTTAAATAAATCGGCGCATGGTCGCTCGCTGGCTCTGCTTTGCCTTCTTCGTATAACTTCATGGCACGAATGGCAACCGCTCCGGCTCTCTGGCGACTTAAATGTGCCGGTGCGTAAGAATGCTCTACGTTACAAAGTTCCTCAATAATATCTTTATATACTGGAACGCCATCTCCTAAAAAAATAACTGGCTTACCAAGTTTTTGTCCAAGCTCGTTGCACTTTTTAATAATATCTTCAACCGGGCCTGCCTCCTGTGCGACAAGTTCTTCAAACTCTGTTCCACCTGCAAAATGATAGATTCCGGTATATACCTGCTGTCTTCTCGCATCCATCATCGGACAGATAATGGCATCTGTACCATAAAAGTTGCAGGCGATTCCTTCTAAAGTTGGAACGGAAATGATTGGCTTATTCAGTGCCAGTCCAAGTCCCTTTGCTGTTGCAGAACCAATACGAAGCCCTGTAAAAGAACCTGGTCCTGCCGCTACCGCAATGGCATCCATCTCAGAAAGTTCTGTCTGTGTCATTTTCACAATCTCATCAAGCATCGGTAAAAGTGTCTGTGAATGTGTTTTTTTATAATTTAATGTATACTCTGCAACAAGAGTCTCCCCGTCTAAAATGGCAACAGAGGCCACTAATCCAGAGCTGTCTAATGCAAGAAGTTTCATCTATCTTTGCACCTCCTCAACGGTAATCAGACGATAGTCAAATCCCTTGGATAAGTCTTTATCGATATGAATTTCTGTATACTGTGCCGGAAGAAGTTCCTCTATCAGGTTCGCCCACTCGATAAAGCAGACGCCTTCTCCCTCGATATATTCTTCAAAACCAATTTCGTACATTTCTTCCGGGTCACTGATGCGGTACACATCAAAGTGATAAAATGGAAGTCTTCCCTCATCGTATACCTGTAAAATAGTAAAGGTCGGACTACTGACTGGTTCTTTGATTCCAAGTCCTGCCGCAAATCCTTTTGTAAATACGGTTTTTCCGACTCCTAAATCACCGTAAAGGCAGTAAACCTGACCTGCTGCTGCCTTTTCTCCGCATTGTTTTCCCAGTGCAAATGTCTCTTCTGCGCTGTTACTTTCTATTTTCATGTTTACCTCTTTTTATCTATCTTGTCCTCACAGAGTTTTCTTTCTCTCATATTTGCAATTGTTCTTTCATCATCTCATAAAACCAATCACAGAAAGCCTTCGGAAGGACATGATTCTTTATTTGTCTTTGACTTTTTTGCTTATCTATTTTATTTGTCTCTTATCTGTTTTTCATTTTTTCAATGAAGTTTAAAATATCTTCCCGCTGTGCTCCCATTGCCTCTGTAGGAATCAGGAAAGCATTATTCTTTCCGGTATAAATAACCGCAACGGATTTATAGAAAATTATCTTTGTTACTTTCTTCCACTCCACATCAATCGCATTTTCTGATAATTCCAGATGTAAGCCCCACTCGTCAAGCATGTAATGGAATGTCTGCTCATAGATCGGATTTAACTTCCTTGCATTCTTGGCACGAAGATATGTCGTAAATGGAATCCATATCAGAATAAATAAGGAACAGATTAATGGCATAGCAATATTACCCTGTTTTTTAACGATAACGGCAATCGGCCATGCAATTGCTAAAACAGTGACAAGAATCATCAAAGGCTGACGATACGTATGCCCAAAAAGGAAGGTATTCAGTGCCGACTGTGTAATGTCTGCATCAATGCGATAATGCTTCCCCTGTGGCTCCATCATCACTTTTTTTTCTAATTCCTCTGGCTGCTTTTCTTCTTCATTATCGGAAACTGCCGCTGACATATTTATAGAAGTTTCTAAGTCATCTGCACCGGGTGTTCCTGCCTTTTCCGCATCACTGACACTGTGATTTCCAGCCGCTCCGGTAGTTTCTGTTTCTAATTCTTCCTCTCCGACCCCAACTGGTCTGTCGAGTTCTGCAAGATTCATCTTGCTTATTTCTTCAAAACTCTTCACGTTTTGCCCCTCCTATTGTGACCACAGCCTTACTTGTTGTGGTCAATCTTCATCGTAAGCTGGATTCTCTTTTTGTTTAAATCCACGCTCATTACCTGCACATCTATAATATCTCCCACACTGACTACTTCAAGCGGATGCTTAATGTAACGATCTGTCATCTGGGAAATGTGTACTAAACCATCCTGATGCACGCCAATATCTACAAAGGCACCGAAATCAATAACATTGCGGACCGTTCCTTTTAAGACCATGCCTTCTTTTAAGTCTTTCATCTCAAGGACATCTGTTCTAAGTACCGGCTTTGGCATTTCACTACGTGGATCTCTTCCTGGCTTTTCTAATTCTTCTATAATATCGTGAAGTGTCATCTCACCAATGCCAAGATTTTCTGCCAATCCTTTTTCATCTTTAATCTGAGAATTAAGAGAGCTAAGACCACCGCCACGGATGCTTTCTGATGTGTAGCCCAAATCATTTAATAACTTTGTCGCTGCCTCGTAGGACTCTGGATGTACGCTTGTATTATCAAGTGGTTCTTCTCCACCAGGGATTCTTAAGAAACCTGCACACTGTAAAAATGCTTTTGGTCCAAGCTTTGGCACTTTTAAGAGTTCTTTTCTGGTGTGGAAACGCCCATTTTCCTCACGGTAAGCAACAATATTTTTCGCAACTGCCTTGCTGATTCCGGCAATGTAAGAAAGCAATGGGACGGAAGCAGTATTTAAGTCAACACCGACTTTATTTACACAGTCCTCAACAACACCATTTAACGCTTCTTCTAATCGCTTCTGGTTCATATCATGCTGATACTGTCCAACACCAATTGCTTTTGGCTCAATCTTTACAAGCTCTGCCAACGGGTCCTGCAATCTTCGGGCGATAGAGGCCGCACTTCTTTGTCCTACATCAAATTCCGGAAACTCTTCGGTTGCGAGCTTACTTGCAGAATAAACAGATGCGCCTGCTTCATTTACAATAACGTAAGCAACCTGTTCTGGTATTTCCCTGATCAGTTCTGTGATAACCTGTTCTGATTCACGGCAGGCAGTACCATTTCCCACACTGATTACAGAAACATTGTATTTCTTAATCATATCATGTACCGTTTTCTTGGCCTGTTCTACCTTACACTGTGGTGCAGTTGGGTATACAACAACGGTATCTAACACCTTACCCGTAGGATCTACCACAGCAAGTTTACATCCAGTACGGAATGCAGGGTCCCATCCTAAAACTGTTCTTCCTTCCATTGGCGGCTGCATGAGAAGCTGTGTTAAATTCTTTCCAAAGACAGTAATGGCACCTTCCTGTGCTTTTTCTGTAATTTCACTTCGAATATCTCTTTCGATGGATGGGGCAATGAGTCGATTGTATGCATCAAGTATCGCTTCTTCCATGAGTGCTTTTGTATTTAGATTATCCTTCACCATTGTTTTATTTAATGCATTGACAATCTGCACATCTGGTGCCTCTACCTTAACAGTAAGGAACTTTTCTTTTTCTCCACGGTTAATCGCAAGAACCCGATATCCCGTAACTTTAGAAAGTGGCTCTCTGAAATCGTAATACATTTCGTATACAGATTCTGCTTTCTCATCTTTTGCTTTTACAACAAGACTTCCCTGTTTCATCGTACAGTTACGGATGCTTTTACGATAATCTGCCATATCTGCAATCATTTCCGCAATGATATCCTTGGCTCCGGCAATCGCTTCTTTTGCGTTTGCCACACCTTTTTCTGCGTTCACAAAGGCTGCTGCTTCTTCTTCCATGCTTTTTGTTGTCTTCTGTAAAAGAAGAATATTAGCCAATGGCTCTAAGCCCTTTTCCTTCGCTTTTGTCGCTCTTGTCTGCTTTTTCGGGCGATATGGGCGGTATAAGTCATCTACTGCTACCAGAGTTTCTGCTGAGAGAATCTTTTTCTTTAAATCTTCTGTCATCTTACCCTGATCTGTAATCGCATTGATTACCTGCTCTTTTTTCTCCTCTAAGTTGCGAAGATAGAGAAGGCGTTCATGTAAATTACGGAGTGTCTCGTCATTAAGAGCTCCTGTCATTTCTTTACGGTATCTGGCGATAAACGGAATCGTATTTCCCTCGTCAATAAGCTGTACTGCTGCTTTCGCCTGTTCTTCTTTAATCGCAAGTTCCTGCGCCAGTTTTTTTATAATATCCATTATTCTGTCTGCTCCTTATGTCTGTAATTTTCATTTTAAGCCTTCTTTGGGGTTGTGATCCAGCGAAGGTATGCATTCATAAATGAATCCAGGTTGCCGTCCATCACGCTCTGCACATTACCGGTCTCTTCTCCGGTTCTGTGGTCTTTTACCATAGTATATGGCTGCATAACGTAGGAACGAATCTGGTTACCCCAGCCATTATCGGACACTTCACCACGGATATCTGATAATTTTTCCCGGTTTTCCTGCTCCTTAATCAGATACAGCTTTGCCTTTAACATCTGCATCGCCTTATCCTTGTTCTTGTGCTGGGAACGCTCATTCTGGCACTGTACGACAACACCAGTAGGAATATGGGTAATACGGATAGCCGAATCTGTCTTGTTAATGTGCTGTCCACCTGCTCCACTGGCACGGTAGGTATCAATACGGATATCTTCATCAGCAATCTCTACTGATAAATCTTCTTCAATATCCGGCATAACATCACAGGATGCAAAAGAAGTCTGTCTCTTTCCTGCTGCATTAAATGGGGAAATTCTCACAAGACGGTGTACTCCTCTCTCAGACTTTAAGTATCCGTAAGCATTCTCCCCATTTACTTCAAATGTAATGGATTTGATTCCTGCCTCATCTCCATCGAGATAATCAAGAACTTCTGTCTTAAAGCCGTGACTATCCGCCCATTTGCTATACATTCGGTAAAGCATTCCTGCCCAGTCACAGGATTCCGTTCCTCCTGCACCTGCATGAAGGGTAACAATCGCATTATTTTTATCATACTCACCAGATAAAAGTGTCTGAATCTTTAAATTATCAAATTCTATCTCAAATTCTCCAAGTAATTCTTCAATATCTGGAATCACACTGGCATCATTTTCTTCATTACCAAGTTCAATCATGGTAGAAACATCATCCAGCGTTAATTCTAATGCATGATAGGCAGAAACGGTATCTTTGAGATTTTTAACTTTTCTGGTAACTTCCTGTGCCTTGTCCGGGTCATTCCAGAACCCCTCTTCCCGCATTTCACTTTCTAATTCTTTAATCTGCTCATGCTTATGAGAAAGTGCCAGAGAAACGCCAAGCTCTTTCATCGGCTCTTTATATTGATTTACCGTAAATTTGTATTGTTCTAATTCAACCAATTATAAAACCCTCTCTATTATATAAAATGTAGACAAAATATAAAAACCTGCAATCATTCAGTATAACTTCTCAAGGACGTTTATTCATCCTGAAATCTTTTAGAACGATTACCTGTAGTTATCTGTATATTTGAATAGTTCCATGTATATGATAAAGAAAGGCACAGTGCCTATTCCTTCGCAGGTGCATTCTCTGCATCTGCTGCAAAATATTCACTGTGCAAAACTTTTCCTGCGCGGAGCGCGTTTTAAAAATGTCTTTCCAAGCACACACTAATTTGCAAATCTTCCGCAGCAGTTTTTATATTTCTTTCCGCTGCCGCATGGACATGGTGCATTACGTCCGATTTTTGCTTCTTTTCTGCGGTAAGGTCCTCTTTCCACAAGCTCATCCTTGTTTGTACCTGTTGCTCTTGCAACCTGTTTTCTCTCAACCTTCTGCTCAATCTGAACGTGCATTAATGCACCAACAGTATCGTGACGAATGTTCTTTGTCATTTCCTCAAACATATCGTATCCAAGGAATTTATACTGAACAACTGGGTCTTTCTGTGCGTAGGACTGAAGTCCGATACTCTCACGGAGCTGATCCATATCATCAATGTGGTTCATCCACTTACTGTCAATAACTTTAAGAAGGATAACCCTCTCTACCTCACGGATACCATCGTTAAAGATTGCTGCATCTTCTTCGCCAAGTTCTACACCTTCCTCTGGCACATTAACTTTGGCAAATTCGTTGAAGTCTTTTTCTTTCTTATGGTAAACCTTCATTGCTTCATCCTGCAGACGAGAGATCAGAGCTTCTTTGTCGTTCTTCTCTTTTTCTTCATCTGTAAGAGTGATTGGCTCTAATGGAATCTTTCTTCTTAAAGACTCGTTCAGTTCTACAAGATTTAACTCTTTTAATGGCTGCTCGCCTGCGACCATGTTCACATCGTCAGCAACAACGTCTTTAATCATCTTGTAAACAACATCACGCATGCTCTCACCATTCAATACACGGCGTCTTTCTGCGTAAATAACCTCTCTCTGATCATTGTTCACCTGGTCATAATCGAGAAGATTACGACGGATACCGAAGTTGTTGTTCTCAATCTTCTTCTGTGCCTTTTCAATCTGTTTTGTGATTGTCTTATGCTGAATCTCTTCACCTTCCGGAATCTTTAATGCCTTATAGACACCCATCATTCTCTCAGAACCGAACAGACGCATTAAATCATCTTCAAGAGATAAGTAGAACTTAGATTCACCTGGGTCACCCTGACGACCGGCACGACCACGTAACTGGTTATCAATTCGTCTACTCTCATGTCTTTCTGTACCGATAATCTTTAAACCGCCAAGTTCTGCAACACCATCTTCAAGCTTGATGTCGGTACCACGGCCAGCCATGTTTGTTGCGATTGTAACAGCTCCTCTTTCACCGGCATGGGAAACAATCTCCGCCTCTAATTCATGGAACTTCGCATTCAGTACATTATGCTTGATTCCCCTCTTGCTTAAGAGTTCGCTTACTTCTTCAGATGTATCGATATTAATGGTACCAACCAAGACTGGCTGCCCCTTCTTGTGGGATTCTACAATATCATTGATAACAGCATTTAACTTTTCTTTCTTTGTCATGTAGATGGCATCTTCATGATCCACACGAATCATTGGCTTATTTGTAGGAATCTCAACTACGTCCATTCCATAAATATCCATGAACTCCTTGTCCTCTGTCATAGCTGTACCAGTCATACCGGCTTTCTTCTTATACTTATTAAAGAAGTTCTGGAATGTGATCGTAGCAAGTGTCTTAGACTCTCTGTTAACCTTTACATGTTCCTTTGCCTCGATTGCCTGATGTAAACCATCAGAATAACGACGGCCTGGCATGATACGTCCGGTAAACTCATCAACGATAAGCACTTCGTTATCTTTTACTACGTAATCTCTGTCGCGGAACATAAGATTATGTGCACGAAGAGCAAGGATAATGTTATGCTGAATCTCTAAGTTCTCTGCATCTGCAAGGTTCTTAATGTGGAAGAACTGTTCTACTTTCTTCACACCTTCTGTCGTAAGCATAACCTGCTTATCTTTCTCGTTAACGAGGAAGTCTCCATCTTCTTCGATATCAATACCCATGATGGCATCAATCTTAGACAGTTCACCATCAGAAGTACCACGCTGCATCTGTCTTGCAAGTACATCACATGCTTTGTAAAGGTCTGTGGACTTACCACTCTGACCGGAAATGATAAGCGGGGTTCTTGCCTCATCAATCAATACGGAATCGACCTCATCGACAATGGCATAATTCAGTTCTCTCTGTACAAGATCTTTCTTGTAAATAACCATGTTATCACGAAGATAATCGAAACCTAATTCATTATTAGTAATATAAGTAATATCACAGTTATAAGCTGCCTGGCGTTCTGCATTATCATAGCTATTTAAGATAACACCAACACTTAAACCTAAGAACTGGTGAACCTGTCCCATCCAGTTTGCATCACGCTTTGCTAAGTAATCATTAACTGTAACGATGTGAACGCCCTTTCCTTCAAGAGCATTCAAGTATGCTGGAAGTGTAGAAACTAATGTCTTACCTTCACCAGTCTTCATCTCAGCGATACGTCCCTGGTGCAGAATAATACCACCGATAAGCTGTACTCTGTAGTGCTTCATTCCAAGCACACGGTATGCAGCCTCTCTCACAACTGCAAATGCCTCCACCAATATATCATCCAGCGTCTCTCCAGCTGCAAGCCTGTCTTTAAACTCCTGTGTCTTTGCCTTCAGCTCTTCATCCGAAAGCGCCTGCATCTTTTCATCAAGTGCCTCTATTGCATCAACGATAGGTCCTATCTTTTTAAGTTCCTTCTCGCTGTGCGTTCCAAATATTTTCTCAAACAAACCCATGTTGTTTTTGACCTCCTAGCTATCGTTATTCAGGGTACATTTTAACATCTTATGCTATTTATATCAAGCAAAAAGGAGACCTCCCAAGCAGGAAAGTCCCCTTATTTATTACTTTTTTATTAGATTTTAATTAGTTCTTTATTACTTGTTAATATGTTTGTTTAGTAATATGTCTACTGATCTGTTTAGCAGTTCTTATATTGAAAACATCTCTCGATCATGTTCTGTTCTTATCTTGATTATTATCTTGATCATATTCTAATCATGCTTCGAACATCTTTAGAACTCTGGCTCGATGAGACCATATGTGTTGCCCTTTCTCTTATATACAACATTCACTTCGTCTGTCTCTGCGTTTCTAAATACATAAAAATTGTGTCCCAGAAGATCCATCTGAATGCATGCATCCTCAGGATACATAGGCTTAACTGCGAACTTCTTTGTTCTGACGATCTTGATATCATCATCATCCTCTATGTCCTCATCCACGAAAGCTTCATTGAGATACGCCACATTCTGCTCCTTATCTATGAGCTTCTTGCGATGCTTTGTAACCTGTCTCTCAATAACCTCTACAACAAGGTCGATTGAAACATACATATCATCACTTACCTGTTCTGCTCTGATGATGTGTCCCTTCATAGGAATGGTTACCTCTATCTTCTGTCTATCTTTCTCCACGCTGAATGTGACCTGTGCGCCAGTGTCAGCTGCAAAGTACTTCTCAAGCTTTGAGAGCTTATCCTGTACTGCATTTCTAAGTCCTTCTGTAACTTCAATGTTCTTACCGCTGATTATGTAATTCATGATGCCCAACTCCTTCTTTTTTGGATAAAATCCAAATTGATATATTTATTATACCATAAACAGTCTTTTTTTCAATATATTTGGCAGAATTTAATGTGCATATTGTTCACATTGTTTTGTTGAAAATGCTTTGTTTCCGCCATATTGAACAAGGAATGAACACATTTTATCAGTATACAGTTTTACTGACCTAGCAGTCTCACCGCACATATAGGCGTGCTGTAGAATGCTGATGATATCTTGATACCGGTCTCCTCTGTACTGGCATGGACTATCATGCCGTCTCCTATATAGATCGCACAATGCTCTATCGATCCGTCGTATCCATAGAATAGTATATCTCCCGGCTCAAGGCTCGCTGTATCCACTCTGGTTCCATAGCCTGACTGTGCACCCGCCGAATGTGGAAGTGAATAACCGAACTGTGCATATACTGCCATTACAAATCCTGAGCAGTCCGCACCATCTGTAAGGCTTGATCCACCATATACATATGGATTACCGACAAACTGTGTAGCATAATTTGCAAGATCTATACCGGTCTGGCCGCTAGGTGCTGCCGTTGTGTCACTGCCGTCATCGCCATCTGACGAACCCTGACCATCCGAAGCATCCTGGCTGTCGTCTGAATCCTGATCATAATCATACTGGCCATCAGTACCCGAATCTCCATCATATGAATCATCATCTGTGTCTTGATTGTCATATGTATCATGGGCATCATCTGTGCCCTGATCATCCGAAGTATCTTGAGCATCAGTTGCATCCTGTGTCTCGCATGCGTCCGCCTCATCCTCTTCTGCCTGCTTCTGTGCATCCTCCTGTGCCTGGATCTCCGCCTGAAGCTCCTCAAGAGTCTTTGCCTCATCTAGCTTGTATGTATACTCTATATAATCCGCACTCACATATCCGCTGGTCTGGTCGTCAAGAGCAATCTGCACCCACTTATCCGTCTGCGAGAGTATGTCAAAGCTCTGTCCTGCTCCAACCTGTGTTATGCAGTCAGCTGATGTATCAGCCTGCTCCCTGACATTCAGTGTCTCTGTGTTGACTGTGGCCATCTTGCTACAGTTTGCCTCTGCGTACTCTCCTGCATCATCGCCGTACAGAAGAAGGTCATTTCTTATGTATCCAACGCAGTTGCCTGATGACACCTTAGTCCACTCCTTACCTTTCTCAACTACGTCTGCAACACCAGCGTTTCCTATGATACCTACCACGTCTGAATCTATTCCAGCCGCAGATCTGATGTTGACATAGTCATCTGTTACCGCTATACACCTGTCCTCAAACTGAGGATACTTTATCTTCTTTATCTTCTTTGTCTCGCTTTTATCTCCGTCCGTTTTTTTGTCGGCGGCAACTATATCGTCTTTTGTGGAGCTTCCTGAAACTGGCTTTGCCGCATCAGACGCTGTTGCAACATTTTTCTGCGAACTGTCTGTATCTTTATCTGCCCCACCCGCAAGCGAGCTGGCGTACTTGTCAAATGCCGACGAGATGCCAACCGTTGAATCGTTAAGCAGTTGGCTTGCGCTTACCGTTCCGAGTGATGTCGTTATGAGCATTCCTGCAGCCGCAGCCACGACGATGGTCTTTTTTATTGATTTTGACTTGTACATAATAAAACCTCCTGTGCATCTTCATGTCGCAACAATTATTACGTTTTTGTTACAAATCCATTGTAGTATAGCAATAACTGTTACCTTTGTCAACACAGGAGGAGGTTGTTTTATACATTTGTATTTATATTCTGTTAATTTTTTGTTACATCTTTAGTTTTATTCTTTTCAAATACCGATGAATATTTAGTTGGATATCACAACTCCATCTTCGCCATTTACTGTAACTATGGAACCTGACTTCAGGATCTTGGTTGCATTCTGGGCACCCAGGATAACCGGGATATCTCTGCTGAGACCAACGATGGCTGCATGTGAGTTGCCACCATTCTTCTCACAGACAATGGCTGATGCTGTCTTGAGCTGATCCATTATCCTGTTGCTTGTCTCACTTATAACTATGATATCTCCATCCTTATAATTCTTGATCAGATCATCCTCTGTCTCACATACACATAACGGTGCTGTGACAGATCTCTCATTTATCGAGAATCCTTTCACAAGGATATGTCCTACAACGTGCACCTTGATGAGGTTTGTCGTACCTGTAACTCCAAGAGGAACTCCGGCTGTTATTACAACCACCTCGCCATCCTTAACGTATCCGTTTCTCTTTGCCGCATCAACTGAATGCTCGAACAGATCGTCAGTGTTGTTCTCTTCCTTTATAACAAGAGGCTGTACTCCCCATGACAGATTTATCTGACGTGCAACTTTTGGTACCGGTGTACATCCGATGATAGGGCACTTTGGTCTGTACTTTGAAAGCATCCTTGCCGTCTTACCTGACTTTGTAACGGTGATTATAGCTGCTGCTGCAAGATCTATCGCTGTTGTACATGTAGCATGTGATATGGCGCTTGTTATG
>ERZ827450.2157-NODE-2157-length-17046-cov-12.071155_pt1 | contig 17046 bp, 15 predicted proteins | sample MGYA00519773_ERZ827450 | MGnify/ENA primary metagenome ERZ827450 (study PRJEB31778, sample SAMEA3449306) | human gut metagenome | biome: human gut; feature: human-associated habitat; material: faeces | place: United Kingdom | collected 2010/2012 ...
CCATATCCAGTGCAAAAATCTTCTTATCCTTCAGTCCCTGCGGTACATCACCTTTTACAATACGTTGTGCCAGCCCTTCCACCACGGCGGTCTTACCGACACCGGGTTCACCGATCAATACAGGGTTGTTCTTCGTTTTACGGGACAGGATACGTACCACGTTACGGATCTCACTGTCTCGTCCGATGACAGGATCCAGCTTCTGGTTTCTCGCTTTCTCCACCAGATCCTGACCGTATTTTTCCAAAGTATCATAAGTAGCCTCCGGATTGTCACTGGTAACTCTCTGGTTGCCTCTTACGGTAGACAGAGCCTGTAAAAAACGCTCTCTTGTGATGCCGTATTCCTTCCAGATCTCGGCAATCTCCTTGTTGGGATTCCTGATCATAGCAAGGAACAGATGCTCAACGGAGACATATTCATCTCCCATCTGCTTTGCCTCATCTGATGCGCTGACCAGTACCTTGTTCAGATACTGACCGACATAAGGCTGACCACCCTGCACCTTTACTCTTTTCTCCAAAGCCTGTTTTGCACGGTTTACAAAGTGATCCTTTTGGATCTCCATCTTTTCCACAAGCTTTAAGATCAGGCTGTCATCCAACGTCAGCAGACTGTACAGCAGATGCTCCTGCTCGATCTCCTGGTTGCCATATTCCATGGCGAGCTTTTCACAGCCGTTGACGGCTTCTATGGATTTCTGTGTAAATTTATCAATATTCATAATCGTTCGCCTCCTCACATAAGGTTATGCAATTTTGTTTATCTGGTTAATTTCTTAGACGATGAGCTGCTTTCGTTTGAATCCTTACCTTCAAATTTCTTTTAGCGTTCCTTCGTCAAACAGATGTCACGATCTCAAAATCTCTCTTGTTTCATCTGTTCTATAGTTAATATAACACATAGTGTAAGAAAATCAATTAAGAAAGTATAAACTTTATATAGAATCTTTCGAAAATGCATAATTTTCCCTTTGCATTTTCCATGATGCAATTGATCGATACACTTTCACAACAGGTGTGCATGATTATAAAGAGAGATCAGTCATGGGTCTATACAGAAAAATCTTGTTTTCTGATCCCCTTTTCCGCCATAATGTCACTCCAGAAGATTCACTTTGGGTCTATAGAAAAAAATTTGCTCTCCAGATACTCATTTTTCATGATATGAGTATCTAAAATGATATTTTTTCTGTATAGACCCACCGCGCACAAAAATCTATGATATCTACATAAAAAAAGTATCTGGAAAGCACTTTTTTCGCTATAGACCCAAATGGCGCTGTCACCGCATTCCGTCTGCTCATAAAGCAGACCGCAACACGGTGGCGGCGCCATTTTTTCATCATTTGCTATTCCTATCCGACAACAAAGGGCAGCCTTATTTTGCAGTAACGCCCTTCACTTCATATCCTGCGTCCACCACAGCCTTAGTCAATACCTCATCTGCCACATCGGAAGCCAGTTCCACGGTAGCGTTTTTCTGCTCCAGGCTCATGGTAACGGCTTTCACGCCTTCTACTGCCTCCAGTGCCTTCTGTACGGTTCCGGTGCAGTGGTTGCACATCATTCCTTCAATACTGATTACTTTTGTCATTGTGTTTGTCCTCTCTTTCTCCTGCTTTACATCTTGTCTGTTATTTTGCTCTGCGGGGGTCTTCAGTATGCACTGTTCTCCCTCCGCAGCTGCATGCGTTATCTCGATTTCCTTACGGGTTACTTCCGGTGCTTCCTTTTTCAGCGGGGTGAATCCGCTCTTAAAGCCTCTCAGCCGCAGGGCATTTCCCACGACGAAGATACTGCTTAAGCTCATGGCTGCCGCGCCGAACATGGGATTCAGCCGGATCTGGAACGCCGGATACAACACACCGGCTGCCAGGGGGATGCCGATGCAGTTGTAGAAAAATGCCCAGAACAGGTTTTCCTTAATATTGCGGATCACGGCACGGCTCAGCTTCATGGCAGTCACCGCATCCCGAAGATCGTTTTTCATCAGGATAATGTCAGCACTCTCCATGGCGACATCGGTACCTGCGCCGATGGCCATACCCACATCTGCTGCCGCCAGTGCGGGAGCATCGTTGATACCGTCACCGATCATTGCCACCTTGTGTCCCTGTGCTTTCAGTTCACTGACCTTTTTCTCCTTATCCTGCGGCAGTACCTCTGCCACAACTTCGGAGATGCCAAGCTTTTGCCGTACGGCTTCCGCAGTGCGGCGGTTGTCTCCGGTCAGCATGATGACTCTAACACCCATTTTCTCCCATGCGTTAATCGCTTCATAGGAGGTGGCTTTGACAGTATCTGATACACCGATGATGCCTAAGAATCTTCCTTCCTGCGCCACCAGAAGCGGTGTCATGCCTTCGTCCGCCATCCGGTTCAAGCCTTCTGCGGCTCCCTGCGGCAGTGAGATATTCCTCTCCTGTAAAAATGCAAGATTGCCTACATAGAACTTTGTGCCTGCCGGGAATGTCACACTGTCTGCATCTGATCTTGCAATTCCGGTTGCCGGATTCTGTTCTGCGATCTTGCCTGAATTATCCGGTACATCCGCAGTACTATCCCTTTTCCCTGCATAAAATACCGCCGTGGGACCATCCTTTTTTGCAACTTTCTCTGCATGGAAATCCGCTGCCAGCGCACCCTCCACACCACGCCCGAAGGTCGCCTTGAAATCTATGATCTCCGGAATTGTCAGTTGGAAGCTTTCCGCATATTCCATTACCGCCTCTGCCAGCGGATGCTCACTCTTTTTCTCCAGTGCCGCCGCGATCTGCATCATGGCATCCGCAGGAAAATCACTCTGATAACCGCCTACTTCTTCTACCTTTAACTTGCCGCTTGTGATGGTTCCGGTCTTGTCCAGTACCACGGTGTCGATCTCCTTAGCCTGCTGTAAGGCTTCCCCGGTCTTGATCAGGACGCCGTTACCTGCTCCTACGCCGGTCCCTACCATGATAGCCACCGGAGTTGCCAGTCCCAGCGCGCAGGGACAGGAAATTACCAATACGGCAATGGCTGTAGAAATGGCAAATTCCGCGGTAGCACCGCTTATCAGCCACACGATCAGGGTGATCAGGGAAATGGTCATGACCGTAGGCACAAATACTCCTGCCACTTTATCTGCCAGCTGTGCGATCGGAGCCTTGCTGGCACTGGCTTCCTCCACCAGACGGATGATCTGCGCCAGCGTGGTGTCATCGCCGACACGATCCGCACGGCATTTTAAGAACCCCGCTTTGTTCACGGTGGCAGAGACCACATGGTCGCCCGCCTGCTTCTCCACCGGAACGCTCTCACCGGTGATGGCTGCTTCGTCCACACTGGAGTTACCCTCCAGCACGATGCCGTCCACCGGTACCAGACTTCCGGGCTTTACCAGGAAAATGTCGCCCTTTTGCAGACTCTCCGTAGGCACTTCCTTCTCCTGTCCGTCCTCGGTTACAAGGATCGCCACCTTGGGAGCCAGATTCATCAGCTTGGTAATAGCCTCACTGGTCTTGCCCTTGGAACGGCTCTCCAGATATTTTCCGACCGTGATCAGGGTCAGGATCGTACCGGAGGATTCAAAATACAGATCGTGGGAATAATGCTCTACTACTGCCATGTCACCGTAGCCTAAGCCATAGCTGATCCGGTACATGGCGAAAATGCCGTACACAAGCGCCGCGCCGGATCCTAAGGCGATCAGGCTGTCCATGTTCGGGCTGCGGTGCGCCAGGGTTTTAAATCCTACGGAGAAAAACTTCCGGTTCACATACAGAATCGGCAACAACAGTAAAAACTGTGTCAGTGCGAAATTCATGGCGTTGGCATTGCCGTGCATGATATTCACGATAAATGCAGGGACCGGAATCCCGAACCATTCTTTGAGCATGTGGTGCATGGACACATACATTAGCGGGATCAGGAAGCCGATGGAGATTCCAAGCCGCCATTTCATGGCTCTTGCGTCCGCATCCAGCTTCTGCTGCAATTCCTGCTTGCCGTCGGCTGCGGACCTTCCTGTACTTCCCGCATTCCCGGAAGTGCTCCGTCCGCCTGCACCTGCCGCACTGCCTTCGGTCATTACCGAAGCACCGTAGCCTGCTTTCACCACAGCATCAATGATTTCCGCCGATGTGATCTTCGTCTCGTCATAGGTCACATCCATGGTCTCTGTCAACAGATTCACGGATGCTTTTTCCACATTTTCCAGTTTATTGACTGCCTTTTCCACATGCGAAGAGCATGCGGAGCAGGACATTCCCGTAACATGATATCTTTCCTTCATAAAAATAACCCTGCCTTTCCATAATCTGCAAAGTTTCCGTTATTTTCAGTGCCTTACCGCACGAATTTACAGTTTTATCTGCAGTCATGCCTCTACTTATTTCATTTTTTTCACCAGATCCACTGCTTCCTCTACGATAGCAGTATTCCCCTTCCGGATCTCTTCCACCACGCAGGTCTCCATATGCTCCTTCAAGATTGCATAGCCAAAAGCCTGCAGGGCGCTCTCCACCGCAGCTACCTGCGTCAGGATATCTCCGCAGTATCGGTTTTCTTCCAACATCCGGCTGATACCGTTCAGTTGTCCCGTCATGCGGCTTAAACGGTTCTGTAATTGTTTTCTTTCTTTTTCAGAGCGGGGGGTTGCTTTCTGATGACAATGACAGCATTCCATACCCTTCTCTTCTAATCTTTCTTCTATTTTTTCTGCCATACTTTCTCCCATTCTGAAGCCGGTTCCTGCTATTTTTTCTAAATGCCCACATATTCTTTATTGTCCTCCGATCACATAACAGCGTTCAATGTATGTAGAAGGACTAATTGTTGCAGTTATGCAAAATACCCCACAGGGGTATCTTGTATAGTTACAAGATATACCCCTATAGGGTATTTGTCAAGAGGTACTTTCTAATTCCTGCCAGTTCACTTCTGACCAAAACGGATCCTTACGATCTGCATCTTCATGATTCCGTCGCCGGTCTTGGCAAGGAAGCGGAACAATCCGCTGACGGAAGGGTCTCGAAGATCATTGTAGCCCAGCATATAGCCACGGCTTGTAACCTGCAATCTGCTGTCCCACTGGGAAAGCTCACTTTTCGCATCCGAAACCGCAAAATACGCGCCCACATCCTGAATTTTAGCGCTCCTTAGCCATGTCTTTGCTATCATCTTAACCGCTGTCCGGTTCGCCGCGTCGAATACCAGCACACCACCGGGAAAACTGTCAGCCATTGCCTGTACCAGCGTCCTGACTTGCTCCGTCAGAAAATAATAGAATACTCCGGAGGCAAAAAATATCGCCCCTTCGGACGCGTCGATTTTGGTAAACCATTCCGTATCATTCAAATTGCAGGGAATATTTTCCTCACGGTCTCCGGCGGGCAGTAATTGATTGCGTACGGCAATAACATCCGGAAAATCCAGATTGTAAATTTTACAGCTGCCATTGTCACAGGCTCTGCCGGTACCGTCAAGTCCACAGCCCAGATTGACCACCGCCGCATTGGGATGGTCTGCCAGATAATTTTGTACCTCCCACGCAAGGTCATTCTGCCGCATGGCAACCTCCAGCGAACCGAAACGCTGCATCAGGCTGTGAGATTTTTTCTCCACCTGTGAAAAGTCATAGTCGATCTGGTCGATCAGGTGTACCGCCATCTCGTCCCGATATAGGTTCGGATACAACTCCGAGCATAGCTTCCGGGAATAAAGCGGGATGATCAGTGTCTCCTGTACGGTGTTCTTCTCAATCTTGTATTTCATGGGTATCTCTCACTTTCTCGCATCGCTATCATTTCTTTATGTGTTAGTTTTATCTAACCTCAGTACAGTGTTATGCGGTTAGGCTTTACTAACTTGTATATCTTAGAAAAGCCGCATTTCTGCGGCCTTTCGGCTGACTGTTTTGTGTTTTCGTTCATATTATACTGAACTTATTTCTGTTTTGCAAGGTAAATTTATACCAATCGATAGCTATTTCCTGATTTCCTTTTGTATTAATTGGTATTAATAATGCTTTTTTATCCGTGCTTTCTCTGAAGTAAGATTCCCATGGTAATCAGAAGAATTCCCCCGAAAAGTAACATGATCTCCGTTATATAAGTTGCGATGCCTTCTCCCGTCTTCGGTACTACATCCAATTCCTGCGTCACTGCCTGTGTTGCAGCAGGCTGTGCATCGGAACTGTTGTTATCGTTTCCTTTAGAATCCTCGTGAGAGCTTCCACCGGTACTGGTACCTGCGGTCGTCTTTTCCTTTTTCACAATGACATATGTAGAAAACTGATTGGTCTCGAAGGTGACTTTTCCATTGATCACTTTCGTAGGCAATGCAGTGGTAGTTCCGTTATGATCTCTCACTACCACGTAGTCATAATTTGCATCGTAGTTGTTAATTCCAAGACTTAAGGTGATCGGATTGGTAAATTCCGTAATCTTTGTTTCCCAGTTCGTGCCATTCCCTTTGGCCACGAGCTGTTTCAGATCCAGTTCCACTGCCTGCGCCGATACCGCTCCTGCCACTTTTTGTTGTGCCGCCGTCATATCGTATCCGGTACTGTCGGCAACTGTCAGCTGAAGATTACCACTTCCTGCTGCATTGGCGCCGTTGCTGATGGATGCGGAAGTCACTTCCTTTGCTGCCGAAGTGTCCACCGTGTCCTCCGCTTTTTCAAAGATTCCTTTAAAATGGATCTGGGTATTTGGCATCGTAAAAGTAAACGTAGAAACATCCTTTGCCGCTGAAAGACTTATCCCATTTAGTGAAACTCCCTTCAATTGGTATCCGTAATCCGGCTTCAATTCCACGGTAACCGTAGCCCCAGGCTGTACCACAAGATTTCCGCCTCTGTTGTCTCCAACATTGTTTCCGTAGGGATCGTTGGTATTCGGTGCAGTACCATTTATTTGAATGATCCGGGCTGTGCCATGCTCTAGGTAAGCATCTTCTCCGTAGGTTTTCGAATCATATCCCCATGTTATTGTAATTCTCTCTTTGTCTACCTGAATGGAGTGGATTCCTTTTTCCGTCCATGTCACCGCATTTTCCTGTGAACTTCCGGCTCCCTGAATCATGTATTTTCCGGAACCGCTGTTAAGTACATATACTTTTACCGTGTCCACAGAATCGTCCACTCTGTATTCTGTTCCATCCACGGAAATTTTGTTTTCCCCGATCCATTCTTGCAAAGTCTTATAGGTATTTTCAATTCCTATATAGATTTCGATATTATTATTTTTCCATGTGGCATAATCGTTTGGAGAGATACCGTCACCTTCTAATCGAAAACAGATATTGTTTCCCGTTCCCGGATTCGGTCCAGAGGCATTTCCTCCCGATGCTTCGAAACTGGGTTCAAATTTCAGATCCGAATTTTCTACCTTGGTTTTATAAATATACGAAGCACCATTTGTGGTCATGCTTGCTACTGCAATGCTCTGACCATTCACCATAAAGCTTCTCAGCACACAATCCTTGCCCGGTGTCAGTGTTATGGTAATCTCTGTTCCTGCTGCCACATCCGCCTGTGCAGCATCCCCCTGTAATCCGGCTCCTTCTATTTCCATACTACCGGCAGCGTATTGGAATACACCATCCTGCACCCTGTCCCACAGTGTATGATCATCCGCGCCCACCTTATATGTCTGGCTGTTGTCCTCTGCTCTTACATGAAATTCCGGCAAAACTCCCAATATCAGCACCAGTGCCAGTAAAAAAACAAATATCGTTCTTCTTTTGTACATCTGCGCAAGTCCTCCTTTTATAATATACTTATATATATTCATAGGATACCTGCCTTTTTCAAGTTGACATTTGTCTCAACCTGCCAAATCCACGCATTTTCTGCGTCCATGGGTATCACATCGTCAATCTATCTCTCATACCCACACTTTCTCTGCTCCATGGGTATCACATCGTCAATCCGTCTCTCATACCCGCGCTTCCTCTGCGTCCGTGGGTATCACAATGTCAATCTGTCTCTCATACCCGCGCTTCCTCTGCGCCGCAAGGCATCACGACAAAAAAGCACAGTCCCTCACAGGGCTGTGCCTTTCTCGCTCTCTCGCTATTTCTTATCTTCTTCCCAGTTGTAGTAGAACTGGATCAGTCCGATGCGGCTTCTGGTGCCGGTCTTCTCATTCAACGCAGAAACATGCCTATAGAGCATCGCCCGGGAGACAAAGAGGCTGTCGGCGATCTCCTGCATTCCATCATCGGACAACAGCAAAAGCTGCAGCACTTCCTGCTCCCGTTCCGTCAGATCAAAAGATTCTGCAAATCTCTCCAGCCGGCTCTGACTGCCAGACATTTCGCGACTTTCCATTTCTTCGGGAGCCTTTACAATCTGCGTACAACTATAATACCACAACAGTGCCACACTGATCAGTACAAACAATACCAGTGCCAGTACTGCCGTCAGGATATGATCTTCTCCGGTCAGCAGGCTTATGGAAGCTACTCCTGTGATCACAGCGCCCAGATTGTTCGCCGCTCTTCCCATACCTGCCCATAGCCTGCCATCCTGCATGCGATAGGACAGCTGGAGAAATCCGTTCGTGAAAAACACCACAAAAAATCCCGCAGACATATAGAAGATCAGCAGTCCCGGCAGAAACGGTCCGCCGCTTTCAATGATCAGCACACAGATGGTCGACAGGATCGTCACCGCATACATGATCAGTCCACGATATCTTCCGTTATTCAGATCAAACAGTACTCCTGCCAGCAATCCGCTGAGTGCTAAGAACAGTCTCGGCCACTGACCGATATCCATGGTACCTGCAGCATGTGCCAGGGTCACAGCGTTGTCAAGCGTTGCGAAGATACATGTCATCAGAACAACCGTCACCAGTAATGCCACACCTGCCAGCCGGGGATTCTTCCATGATATCTGCTCCGCAGTAACACCTTCCTGCGCGTTTTTCACCGACACCGTTTCTCCGTCCTCTGCCTTCTGTCTCCTGTGGTATCCTGGCAGTGCATTCTGCGCCATTCCGACAGTCAGTACCCACAGCATCACAAAACTTCCCGCCAGGAAGCTACCTTCCACTGTCTCTCCCCACAACAGATTGTGGTTCAGAAACTGAAGGAGCAGCCCCACAGCATACGCCACACTCACGGTCTTCGCCGGATGCCTGCTTCCCCTAAGCAGCTGTGCCGCCAGGTAATGCGTCCTGCTGCCCAGATATCCCAGTATCAGGAACAGAAAACACCCGCTGCCCAATAGTACCCCGTACCCGGTCCCGACAAACAGCAGTACATATCCTGCGATCACCGGCACCGGCAAGAAGAATCCCGCTGCCTTGAACGCAGTGGGATTCCCAGATTTGCTTTTCCATTTTTCTATCAGAGAATATGCCAGGAAACCAAACACGCTGACGCCCAGGATATAGCTCTGTGCCAGTACCACGCCTGAGGGATCCGTATATAACGCCATCCGGTTATCAAACAGATACTCTGTTCCTAAAAATACAAAATAGAAAACAGCTAATGAAAGCATGGTCTCTCCTTAAACAGACTGGAAACCGCCTTCCAGATCCTCAATGATATCATCAATATTCTCCGTACCGATAGACAGACGAATCGTATTGCTGTAGATTCCCTGCTCATTCAGCTCTTCCTCAGACAGCTGTGCATGGGTGGTGGAAGCCGGATGGATGACCAGAGACTTCACGTCTGCCACGTTTGCCAGCAGCGAGAACAGTTCCAGATTATCACAGAACTTTTTCGCTGTCTCCTTGCCGCCCTTGATCTCGAATGTGAAGATGGAACCGCCTCCGTTCGGGAAATATTTCTTATACAACTCCTGCTGCTCCGGATCGGTGGATACGGAAGGATGATGCACACGTTCTACCTGAGGATGAGCATTCAGATACTGTACTACCTTCAGTGCATTCTCCACATGACGCTCTACGCGCAGAGACAGTGTCTCCAGTCCCTGTAAGAAAATAAAAGCATGGAAAGGGGAAATGCAGCCGCCCATATCACGAAGGAGCATGGCACGGATAGCGGTCACAAAAGCCGCGCCCGGTGCTGCCTTGGTGAAAGTCACACCATGATAGCTGGGATTCGGAGTGCACAGATGAGGGAACTTGCCGCTGCCCTCCCAGTCAAATTTACCATTCTCTACGATCACACCACCTAAGCTGGTGCCGTGTCCGCCGATGAATTTGGTTGCGGAATGTACCACGATATCTGCGCCGTACTCAAAAGGACGTACCAGATAAGGAGTAGCAAACGTATTGTCCACTACCAGAGGCACTTTGTGTGCATGGGCGATCTGTGCCAGGCGCTCGATGTCTACCACATCAGAATTGGGATTGCCCAGGGTCTCGATGTAGAGCGCCTTGGTGTTCTCCCGGAAGCTTGCTTCGATCCTGTCATAATCGGAAGGAGCCACGAAAGTAGTGGTCACACCGTAGTCCACCAGGGTATGCGCCAGCAGATTGTAGGTTCCGCCGTAAATATTATTTGCAGAAACAATGTGATCTCCCTGTTTTGCCAGGTTCTGGATCGTATAGCAGATAGCTGCCGCTCCGCTGGCTACTGCCAGAGCTGCGGTACCGCCCTCTAATGCCGCAATACGCTGCTCAAAGACACCCTGAGTAGGGTTGCCCAGACGACCGTAGATCTCCCCGGGATCTTCCAGTCCGAAGCGTGCTGCTGCATGGTCGCAGTTGCGGAATACATAAGAAGATGTCTGATAAATGGGAACGGCTCTGGCACCGGTCACAGGATCGGGCTGCTCCTGTCCCACATGTAACTGTAATGTCTCAAATTTTAAATTACGCTCTGCATAGGGCTTTTTGCTCATATTCTGCCTCATTTCTGCACTTTATGTGCTTATGTATTTTTCTATGATGCCAGGATCAAAAGGTCTAAGCCCACATGCTTGACCCCGACTTTATTTCTATAAAAACATGCTAAAACACATTACAAATTCTGTCAATGTAAAACTTTAGCACAGTACCATGATTTACTTCACCAACCGGTCCTTATACTTCAGCCATTTTCCCGTCCGTATCCTGTTAGTAAACAAAAATGCCCGTACGACCCAGTCCATGGTCATAGCGATCCAGACGCCGATGACGCCAAGTCCCAGACCCTGTCCCAGGATATATGCCATACCCACACGGCAGAGCCACATGGAAGCGATCGCCACGATCATGGTAAATCTCACATCTCCCGCAGCGCGAAGTGCATTGGACTGTGCAAAGGACAACGGATGCACCAGCATACAACATACACAGCTGTAACATAACAGAAAAACAGTTATTTTCATTGTCTCCGGACTCAGATGATAGATTCCGCAGATCGGTCGAGCAAAAATAATCATGGGAATTCCCAACAGGATCATACAGGCATATGCTACTTTCATCATTTTTTTCAGATAATATAATGCCTGCTCTGTTTCTCCTGCGCCGATGCACTGTCCGATCACAGTGATCATTGCCACACCGATGGCATTGGCAGGGATCTGCTGAAAGCTGGCAATGCTGCCTGTTACGGCATTTGCCGTCGTAGCTGCCATTCCAAATCCGGCGATCAGGCTGGTGGTCAGAAGCTTACCTATCTGGAAAATGCTATTCTCCAGACCGTTCGGTACGCCGATATACAGGATTTTCCCAAGGATTTTGGTATCCAGACGCCAATGATTGCTCATGATGATCTTGTCACTTTTCTTAAGAAGCATTACGATCAGCACCGCAGACAATACTCTGGAAAAAAGCGTGGACAGCGCCGCTCCTGCAGCACCGATTCCAACACCGTAGATCAAAATGGCATTTCCCACTACGTTCACCAGATTTGCCACCAGAGATACCTTCATGGACACCTTGGAATCTCCTATCGCACGGAACAAAGCTGCACCACCGTTATAAATTCCCAGAAAAGGAAAGGACACCGCCACAATATAAAAATAAATTCTTGCAGCACTCATGACATCCGCTTCCACATTGCCGTAAAGCAATGCCAGCAGTCCCTTGTTCCAGATCAGCGCTATCGTCATAAACAGAAGGGCCACACCCCCAACCGCTATAAACAGCTGATTGGAGGCCCGGCCTACCATTTCCTTATCTCCGTGTCCCATGTATTGTGCTGCCACGACCGCACCACCGCTTGCCATGGCCGTGAACAGACCGATCAGCAGCACACAGATACTGTCCACAAGCGAAATCCCGGATACTACAGCTTCTCCACAGCTGGCTGCCATCACTGTGTCAGCCATTCCCATTGCGATTGCCAGAAACTGTTCTATGATCAGCGGCCACAATAATTTTTTCAATGCATCCTGTGAAAAAAGCATTTTTTTCTCTTCCGGCATAATTTACATCATTCCTTTATCCTTACATTAACATCTGCCAAAATAGCACATTGTCATTGCATTGTAAATACGGTAAATGGTATTTTCTACAGTTCCTGATATACGAAATAATCCGCAGCTACCGAACTGCCGGCCGCACCCTGTTCGTTGATGGCAAACAGTCCGTCCTTGACACCGACCCAGCGGCCCGGAGTTGCTTCCACCATCTGTCCCACAGGCTGTAAATTTTCTTCCGTGGTTCCCACGTAGAACGTGCGGTAAGTCTCCTTCTCCACCTTCATCTGGATATAAATGACATCACTGTTCCATTCGCCTAGACCGGTGCGCACTTCATCGTCCTTCGTCCAGTTGCCGGTGCGCTGCTGCAGGCTCATTTTGCCGTGTATTTTCTGAACTGCAAGTGCTGTATAACATCCGCCCAGCGATACCAGTCCTGCCACATCGCCGTCCTTCATCTGCTCCAGATGCAGACAGGTGGTAACAGAAAATTCCGGTGCCGGCCACTTCTGCAATAACAGATTGCTGATGTCGCACAGCTGTGTCTTCGGATCCGCCGCCTGTGCATGGAGAAGGAGCTGACCGTCTTTCAGGTCGTACCATTCCTTTTTATAATTGGCATTCCACTGCCATTGCAGTCCTAAACGATCTCCTTCGAAGAAATCGCTGTCCTCCGGGGTATCGATGGGATATGCAGCTCCCACTTCCGGCTTCTTGTAACGCAGTACCGGCTCACCGCAGCCGTCCACGGCATTTACTCCGATCACCGGCCAGTCGTTTTCCCAGTGCATGGGCTGTAAATGTACGATACGTCCCGCATTGCCCACATCCTGGAAATGCAGGAACCAGTCCTGTCCGTCCGGCGTATCCACCCAGGCACCCTGGTGAGGTCCGTTGACGGGGGAATTGCCCTGGTGCAGGACGATTTTCTCTTCCCAGGGACCATAAATATTTTTCGACCGCAGTACGGTCTGCCAGCCAGGCTTCACGCCCCCTGCCGGAGCGAAGATATAGTAATAGCCGTTTCTCTTATACAGCTTCGGGCCCTCGATGGTGGGCTGGGTCGCATGACCATCATAGATGAACTGACCGTCATCCAGCACTCCGGAGCAGTCCGGTTCGATGGGAGACATATACAGCATGCTCTTGAAGCCGATACGGCTTCTGGCGAAAGCAGTTACCATATACGCTTTGCCGTCCTCATCCCAGAAAGGGCAGGGATCGATCCAGCCCACTACCTTTCTGACATAAGCAGGCTCGCTCCATTTGCCCCACGGGTCTGTGGTCTTGCACATCATAATCCCCTCATCCGGCATGGGAATAAATACGTAGTAAGTTCCCTCATGGAAGCGGATGGCAGGTGCCCAGGTACCGCAGCCGTGTACCGGCTTGTCATAATATTCAAAGGGAAGTTTATCCATGATGTAATTGATGACCTTCCAGTTCACAAGATCCTTGGAATGTAACAGAGGAACTGCGGGGGTATTACAGAAGCTGGAAGCGATCATAAAATAATCCTCTCCCACACGAATGGCATCCGGATCCGAGTAATCCGTATACAGGATCGGGTTGGTATAGGTGCCGTCGCCCTGATCGGCGATCCACATTTTATGTATCTTCGTCTTGTCCATAGTATCTCCATTCCACAGCCTTTTGCTACTGTTTCGTATTTTATAAAACCAGTATAGCAGATATCCCGTCACATCGCGTGTCATTTATCATTTTATTTATGACAAATCTTGCATTATCTATACTACAATGCCATAATATAATAATGCCAGTGGCAATAGGTCTAATCCCACATGAGCAGCACGGAACAATCTGTAGGCATCAAAGTGACAAAAGTTGCAGGAGGAAAACACCTTGAGTTTCTTTTATCAGAATCGCAAAGAACAACTCTATCTGTATCTGTCCAGGAATAACCCTTACGCCGTCCATCTCCACAGACAGCTGGAGCTGATCTATGTCTTAAGCGGTTCCACCACGGTCACTGTGGAACAACAGGAATTTCCGCTGGCTCCCGGTCAGGGTATCCTCGTCTTTCCGAACCAGATGCACGGCTTAAAGCATGTGGAACCCGGTCAGAATCTGCTCTGTATCTTCGAGCCGGATTTCTGTCATTCCTTCCGACATTTTTTCCAGAATAAAAAACCCTCACGCAATGACTTTGCCGTCTCCACCCTCTCGGAGCACAGCCACATTGCCTTACGGGGACTCGAGGCTCTGGCTTCCACCATGGAAAAAGATCGTCCTACCCCCTCCGATGTGCAGATCTATGCGGAAGGGTATCTGACGCTCCTTTTGGCAGATCTCCTGCCCTCCCTCCCCCTGCAGACCCGGAAAAGCACAGAGGATCTGGAGCTGGAGCAGAGGCTGCTTCTCTATCTGGATGCCAACTACACGAAGGAATTGTCCCTGGACAGTCTCTCGAGAGAATTCGGTGTCAGCCGTTTTGTCCTCTCCCGGATATTCACGGAAAAGTTCCACACCACTTTCCCGGATTATGTGAATTCCAGAAGGCTTGATTATGCCAGAGACCTTCTGCTGTCCACGGAATTATCCGTGACACAAATTGCACTGGATGCCGGCTTTGGAAGCTCCCGCTCGTTTTTCCGTGCTTTTCAGGATACCTTCCATACCACTCCGGGAGCTTACCGCAGGCAGACGGAATCTACCCACAACAGCTCCTCTCCCGCCCGGATATAGTCTTTCCAGGTGCGGACGATCCGTCCCCGGTCAGGTGTCTGACACATCTCCACTGTCACCGCCGTATCCACACCTTCCCTCGCAAGCCCTTCCTGATCGAATTCTACGAGAAGCTTGCCTTTTCTCACGATCTCATTGGGCAGGACATTGCAGCGGTAATAGGCGCTATGAAGTTCTTCTTTATCCTTACAGATATTCAATAGCAGCTCCACCCCGCTGTCCGTGCGGAAACGGATCCGGTTGCCCATTGGATAAAGCTTCAGCACTTTTCCGGCAGTGGGAGCATAGACTCTGCCGTCCGACGGCAGGATGGTAATGCACTTCGTATTGTCATCCACCGCTTCTTCCGTTGTGTCCTGCAAAGTATCCTGCGATATTTTCCTGATCTCGCCGTTCACCGGACTCCCTATGGCGGTGCCTTCCATAACCAGCTGTCTGTTCCCTGTTATTTTTCTCTCTTCCTGTCTGTTGACCGCCTCTTCTTCCGTCTCTTCCATGTTCCAGCGGATGCTCCTGCCCGACCAGAAACCGATCAGCAGTCCCAGCACTCCCGTTGCCACCACCGCATACATCTGCATGTTTCTACCTTCCTTTTTCCATGATAATCTTATTCTGTCTCATTTTCGGGAAAACATGCCAGTTTTTCATTCATAAAATCCAAGAGTATCGCCGCTACGATCCCCGCCGCCATGCAGAACAGATTCCGGGATGCCGCATCCGCCGATGTTGCAAAGCTGCCCCAGGGAACAGTCATCACCGTAGCCGCACCGACGATCCCGAGAATCCCATGAAACATCACCGCATACTGCCTCTCAAACAACCGGTTTACTAATTTGGTCAGACAGATAAAAGTCACCACGCACCCTGCCACTCCCGGAAGCAGAACCTCCGGTCTCACATGACCGATTCCTTCCACAAAGGGCGTATACAGTCCCAAAGGCATCAATATCGTTGAAAAACTCATGCCCGGAGCGATCACCGACAGTGCAAAGGCAAAGCCGCAGAATAAAAAGCTTAAAAGTCCCGGTTCCACGGCATTTTGGGAGTTCTGCAGCCAGAATAGCAGACTAAGCATTGCCACCAATGTCACGCAGGATAAGATCACATTTCCCACAGTCCTGCCCTGTTCTCCCGCTTCTCTCCACAACGAGGGCAGCATTCCCACGATCAGTCCCACAAATACGCAGACGGAAGGCTCCGGGTAAGTCTCTAATACGTAAGATAACAGATTCGCCACCCCCAGAAATCCCGCTACCGATCCGATCATATAAGGGAACAATTCCGGCAGATGGGTCCGCCACTTATGTACCGGATCCGACAAAAACTCCATGATCGGTCGATAGACTCCGAACACCACACTTAAAACGCCGCCGGATATCCCCGGGAGTACCGCTCCCAGACCGATCAGCGCCCCTTGTAATACTTTTCCCAAAAATCTAAGATCCATCGTCATTCTCCGCATCCTGTTGCTCTTAAAATCATATGCTTTTTCCATAAGAAAATAGGTCTAAAAATCAAAGATAATTATTGACATTTCGATTGGGGCAATGGTATACTCTAACCGTATTCTAAATGAAAGTCATTGATCTCACATATTTTTGTAAGACATTGCTACTTTTTCACGGATGCTTTACAAAAATATGTGATTTTTTTGTCCTACGTTTTAGAATCATCAAAAGGATCAGGCAAAGCCTGAATTATTAAAGGAGGTACCAATAATGAATAACGGTACAGTTAAGTGGTTCAATGCTCAGAAGGGTTATGGTTTCATCACCAACGATGCTAACGGCGAGGAAGTATTCGTACACTTTTCCGCAATCAATGCTGATGGTTTCAAGTCTCTGGAAGAGGGCCAGAAGGTAACTTTCGATACCGAGTGCGATCCTCAGAACAGCAGCAAGATCCGTGCTACCAACGTTACTGTTGTAGCTTAATAGCAAGACAAACCAAAAGGATCAGTCCCTTAGGACTGATCCTTTCAGACTGTAGACAAAGCTCCTTCCTGTGAGGGAGCTTTTCTTGTGTCAT
>ERZ827450.2171-NODE-2171-length-16942-cov-10.599692_pt1 | contig 16942 bp, 19 predicted proteins | sample MGYA00519773_ERZ827450 | MGnify/ENA primary metagenome ERZ827450 (study PRJEB31778, sample SAMEA3449306) | human gut metagenome | biome: human gut; feature: human-associated habitat; material: faeces | place: United Kingdom | collected 2010/2012 ...
TTTATGCTCTGAATAGTTCTGTCTCAATTTATGGATATTCAGAGTAGAAATAGCTCTCAACTCTCATTTTAACAGATACATTTAATTGCAGAATAAAATACCTTTCATTATCTTTGTGCCAATCCTAGAAATAGGAGGACATATTAACGAAAGGTGTTTTGCATAGTTCTTGTCTCTAAATTCGCCAAAATTTATACAATCACAGGAACGTGCACAACACCGCACTAGTGCTATATGCCTATCTAATGATAGTTCATATATCGTCTGGTGCGGGTTACTGTTGTGTATTTGTGATTGGAGCGTTTGGCGATGCTTGGAGACATATACATTGGCAGTTCCCGCACCTATTTGTATGTAGAACTATATCTATTGGGAACTAGATATAACAATTAATCGACTATGGAACAGGCATATTTACAACTAGCTCCTACCTCCCAAACAGTATGTAGACTGTTAAAATCTTTACTAAATCCAGAGATTAGGCATTTTTATATTAAAATCTTTGGGTAAATAAACTAAGTAATTATTATATTTGTGACAAGATAAAGTATTATAGCAGTCAATTATATGCTATCGGTTCTCTAATACTTTAAATACTATGATTAACCACTTTCTTGGGGAGAATTGGGAAGTATAAATCAATATCTATAAGAAGCAGACATACTACTTATTTACCTATTCAGTTCTATTATCAGATAGTAGAATGAATCCACAGAATTATATTCAACCTTTTAACAAGGATTATTTAGATTATATACCCTTCACTATGATAGGTTGAATAGCAACTAACATACAGAACTATTAAAATTTAAGATTATGTATTCATTGATAATTTTATTAAGCAGAGGTAGGATGTCAGACTATGCAGATTTTAACAGTAACGGTAGTGTGGCATTACATATAATAGTCATACTTGTTATTGCAGGTTTCTTCTTATATGCCTACATAAAGAATAAATAGGACAAACATAAATAAATGGAATTATGTATCGCAAATTAATGGTAACTTTAAAAGGAAGTGACATAATAATCAATCTGGAAGAGGGAAATGTAATAGACAGTGTCATAACATCACGTTTCAGACATCCAGACTTTCTGCCACAACAAAATATATTAATTGGCATACCGCATACCAATACCCAAGAATTTATAACAGATATTAGTCAGCAAGTTACTTTCTTAAATGAGAAGCAAGGAGATGTAACTGCCATGACTATTTTGGATGCAATATTTAATTCATGCCAAAAGCATATAAGGCAATATTATAGGCTTATAGATACGGATATGTACACCTATATTGATGCCGCTATGCACATTATGGATGCTTGTCACTTCTTTAATGAGAAACAAATGCAAGAATATTATCAATTCTGTGCTTCCCAAACTATTAATAGATTTTCTTATGCCTTATGGCTTAATACTGGTGACGAATTAGTAAAATTAACTGATTTGAAGTAACTATAATCGTAAATGAATGAGAGTATGAATCGTTTACAAACATTTATTATCAATTTCAAGCAGAAATGTTTGGAGCATGGCGTTGAATATAAACCAAGAGATAAAAAGGAATTTGATAATTTTTATAAAATGGGATTTGTTTTAAGCAATTATAAATTAGGGTACTATGATGTGCACTTATTAATTGATTATGAGGATAATCTAAAAGCAATTCACCTATTGGGAATTGAACCTCACATCTCTATGATTGCAAAGGAGATACAGAGTACGAATGTATTTTGTGGCATTCCCGTTATTGTTAGTGCCTTGAATAATCAATATTCGCCTGCATCCATTACTATGATTTGTATATAAATTTACACGGTATGCTCGTATGAAAAAGATATTATTAAAGTGCACCATATTAATCGTTGTACTTTGTTCTTGCCAATCCAGACAGCAAGTAACAGCACCTATCTCCACTATAGATAGTACATTACAAACTAATGCTACTGCCATATTGGAAAGCAAGTTATCAGAGATAAATGCCCAATCTGGGCAAGTTATAGTAATGGAAGTTCAATCAGGTCAAATAAAAGCTCTGGTTGGACTTACTAGGAAAGACAGTGCGAACTACCAATCATGTGAGAACTTCTCTGTATGGCAGTCTACTGGTCTGATGCACCCAATATCGCTATTGGCAGCTTTAGAAACTGGTAAGGTGAAGTTGAGTGATAAGGTTGATACTGGAAATGGTATCTACCAAATTCATGGCAGAGAGCTTAAAGACCATAATTGGCATAGAGGTGGATATGGTGAGCTTACAGTACAAGAAGGATTGGCAGCTAGTTCCAATATTGCCATTTATAAGACAATGGAGAAGGCTTTTGGTGATAATCCTCAAACCTTTTTTGATTTACTTACTAATATGAGCTATGGTAAGCCAGATAGTATCAATGGAATTGCCAGTCTGCAACCTTACAAGATTACAGAAAAAAATATCACTTGGAACTGTATAGGATATGAACAGCTTATTTCACCTATTCAAGTCCTTACCTTCTATAATGCTATCGCCAATAATGGGAAGATGATACAGCCTCAACTATACAAGGATAGTGTAGTAGTTATTAATCCTCAAATAGCAAGTAGGGCTAGTATTGATAGTTTGAAGAAAGCTCTAGTATTTAATGTTACTGACGGATTAGGTCAACCAGCCAAATCAGATATGATTACCGTAGCAGGACAACAAGGCACTATCGTAGTTTCTACAGATAATGGTAATACAGTGTATTCAGTTGAGTTCTGTGGTTACTTCCCTGCCAATAATCCCAAGTATAGTATCATTGTATCTATTAATAAGACTGGATTGCCTGCAAGTGGTGGACTAATGGCAGGTGATGTGTTTAAGAAAATAATAGTAAATTTAAAACAGAATTGAAATGACAAAAATGTCTCAATGTAGTACATGTATTGGAGATGGAGTTCATTGTGAACATTATCGACCAACCGATGATAGTCCTTGTCCTAATTATATATTTGATACTTCAAGTACGGAACAAGGTACTATTAAATATGAAGTTAAGAAAGCTTTATATCGATATATCGTGCTAATTATTATAGTCCTTATACTTCTTTCTTTTATTGGAGCAGTCACTTTTTGGGATTATGTATCTATTATTCCTTATCTAAGTTTTTTGGTTTCTCTCTATTTAGTGATTGCGCACTTTGATAGAATATTACAATTGGTTAAGGAGAAATTTTGGAATAGAAAGATAAAACATCATGAAACAAGGAATATTGAATTTGCCACTAGAAATGACCAAAAACAAGCTAATCATTCTGAAATAAGTAAGATTGTAGATACGGTTATGAACACATCAAATAACAGAACAAGAGATTTGGTTATCAATACTTTAAAAGAAATTGGTTGTCAACCAGAAGTTGATGATGATGATGACATCTGTTTTAAATATCAAAATGAGGACTTTTTTATTAACGCAGATAATCGAACCGCTTTTATCATAATCTGGTCTAACTTTGGAAGTCTTTCTTTAAATGACCCTGATATAAATATCCTGAAAGATGCTATAAATCAAACTAATATGGACGGACGTGTTACTTTAGCATATTTTATTAATAATGAAGAGAATACTATAACTGTATATTGTAAGCATTATCTACCATTTGTACATGAAATACCTTCAATTCAAGAATATCTACGAAGTAATTTGGACAATTTCTTTTGGACACATCAATATTTAGTGGATAAACTAAATTCTTTAAAAGAGAATCCTACAATGCAGAGTTCAAAAGGACGAATCATTATAAAAGGTTTTAATGCCAAACATGATAATGAATAATAAGAAAGGCAGCATTTGGAGTTCATTCGTTGTTAGCTTTCTTTTATTAAGATGGAAGTAATAGATTGTATAATTCTTAGTAATTAGAATATCATGGAAGCAATTTTAGCAATAATAATCACTGCAATCCTTTTCTGTTTTTTTATAAGAAAGGGAAAGAATGAAATTAGTGAGCAAACAACAGAAGATGTTATTGATTCAGCCTATACAGAAGCATATAAGCTAGTTATAAAACAAAAAAAAGACGTAAACGAAGTAGACCATATATTAGAATCAAAAGGACTTGATGAATCCCAAAGAAATTCAATTATAGTATCATTACTACAAATTACAAATGACAAGAAAGCTAAAAGAAAACAGCGTATCGCAAATGCTCCTAGTGATATTTTATATGGTGGAATATGGTGTATTGGTGGTATTACATTAACATGCTTATCTTTGCTTTTAAGTGATTCTATAGGTATTGGATTCTTATTTTGTGGAGCTATCATTTATGGGATTCAAAGATTTGTGAGAGGACTGTTTTATAAGTTCATTAGAATGAGTTAGTGGTAAATAATATATAGATAGGTTTTAATTATATACTAAAGAGTAAAACTAAAGTTTTAAATTATGGAAGAAAACCAATTTATAGAAGTAATGAGGAAACATTCAGATGAGAAGTTATTAGAAATCCTGAATGTCAAAAGAAAGGATTATGTAGCAGACGCCATAACCGCAGCCGAAGAAGTATTAATAGAACGTGGGGTTAGTTTCACCAAAATTCAAAATGAGAAGTTTGAGGAAAAAGATAATAGACCATTTATTGAAAAGATACGTGCCAGTAGTGAGAAAAGATTGTTTGGACATATCATAGACATTGCATTTATTACAATCATAACTTTTCTTGTTATAATAATCGCTATGCTCATTGAAAGTACTTCTATGAGTGAACTTGAAATAAGATTGTCTTATTCCGCTTTTTACTTTCTCTACTTCTTTGGATTGGAAACGACTAATGGGGGAAAGACTATTGGCAAGAGACTGTTAAAGATGAGTGTGATAAATAATAAAGGAGAAAGCCTCTCAATAACACAAATATTCATACGTTGCTTATGCCGATTCATTCCTTTTGATGCAATATCATTCTTATGTGGTTGGAATTGGCATGATTTTTTATCCACAACTTACGTTGTAGATGATAAGAAAATGAAACAGCAATAAATTTATAACATCAATAATTAGTGCTTATGAAATTATTAGTACATTGTGAAAATTCTATCTTGGCAGATGAATATAAAGCAAATCTTGAAGCTAAAGGTATTTTGTGTTATATTCAAAAAGAAGAAGTTGGAATAGGTGCATATGCAGGTGGAAGTCAGCCGCAAATTGCAGTCTTCGTTGAAGATGAACATTACCAAGAAGCTATAGACTTGATAAATGGTCTTAAACTCGAAAGGGATTCAAATCTTCCATGGTGCCCTAAATGTGGTAGCGAAAATACTGCACATACAATTGTTCAACACAAGCATGGTCCCAAATGGATGGTTCTAGTAAGCTTTGTCATTGTTGTATTTTGTATCATTTTCACCATATTGAATAAATGTACAATAGTATATATACCAACCATAATTCCTATAATATTATTGTTTATTTGGCTTAAAGGTTATAAGGAAGATATATATCATTGTAATCAATGTGGAAATGACTTTAAAAGAACATGAAACCTTAAATTAGAAGATAATGAAAAGGCAGCAAATGAAATGTTACTTCAAATGCTGCCTGTTTAGTTCACTTCCTTCTCTTCTTAACTAATTTATGCTTCTCCTTCTTAGCTGAATTTGAGAATAGTTGTTCTAACATCTCTCTTGTAATAGGTAAATATGTGACCTCTGTTAATCTAGTTTCTCTAATCTCTTGTGGTAAATAATGAATTGTGTTCTTCTTCTTTGGTATTACTTGCATATTAATAATTTATATAAATAAAATAGACTAAATAATCTTTTACAAAAATAGTAAATTATCAACAATTATCCTAGTGGAAGACATGTAATATACCACCTTATTTATTTTTAACAATATAAAAATATTGATTACATATTGAGTATATGTAAAGCAAATGATAGATTAAAATATTTTACTTTTAAATAGATTGCTAAAATATATTTGACTGTATGCAGAATATACATCTTTGAGTTGTTGAGGTAATTTTAAACACTAAGATTTTCATTAACATATCACAAAAATATAATATGATATTTGTTTGAATATATAAATTTTGATATTTTTGCGATATTATATAATATTTGAAAAATTAAAGAATCTGTTATGGCTATTAACACCCCTCATCAACATGGTTCTTATCAAGCTAAATTGTTTGATAAAAGATGGCAAATGAAGCGTGAGATTATCCTGAATCGCGATAACCATCAATGTGTAATCTGTGGAAAAACAGATAGTCTTATTGTTCATCACAAACAATACCATTTCATAAAGAAACTGAATATATTCTGTGAACCTTGGAATTACCAAGACATATATTTGATTACCTTATGTAAATCGTGTCATGATAGAGGTCATAGATTATATGAGATACCTATTATGTATATTTAATTTATAAAGTTATGGGATTTCTTGATTTTTTTAAGAAGAAACAAATTCTTGTCTCAACAGAAGATGACAAAATTATGCAGAATCTTCCAGAAATTAAAAAAGAAGATTTTGTAGATGAATCCAATCCATTGGATAAAGGTAACACTATTGTAATAAATTACGGCACTGGTATGCCAATAGACTTGATTTATAATGACTTAAAAGAAGATTACGAACAAAAAGGTTATGAAGATGCTATCTGTAATCCTGATATGTCTTATAAAGAGATGAACCAGTCCATTATTCGACACAACATAGAAATAAAATTTGAACAAGTTATTTTAAAGTATAACGATGACTTACACGACATAGATTTTCATATAGAATCACGTTCTCAAGCGGGATTAATAGATGTTGTAAAGCAGTTAAAAACAAAAAGAGAAACACTACAGAGACATGTAGACAAATTACATGAAATGGAAGCTGATTTTCGCAACGAAGTTCCATATATGATGGGAGTTCTTCTATCATACGAACGTGGTTTCCTTCGCGGATTGGCTGCCCTATCTTTAGATACTTTAAAAAATAAATAATATTATGAAGTGGTGGATTAAATTTGGCTGTTTTCTTACAGGCTGGAATAGTTCAATATTATCTCAATGTAGTGAAGCTAGTTTTAAACATTTAAAGAAATATACTGCAGCCTTATTAATATTAATTATACTATGGGGATTTACTGGATATTGTTTTGCAGAAAGGTATGTAGAAGCTCCATGGTGGGGATGTATTATCTCATCTATTATTTTTGTTGTTATTGTTATTCAAATTGAACGACAAATAATCCTAACTGTAGGAACTCATAAGTGGAATACATTCTTTCGTTTTTTTATTGCTGTGATTATGGCTTTTTTAGGCTCTTCTATTATAGACCAGATTATATTTGGAGCAGATATTAATCGTAAAATGGTAGAAATTACGGACCGACAAGTTGTTGAACAGTTGCCCTTACGTTTGAAAGTTATTGATGTAAAATTATCAGAATTACAAACTAATATAGACTCTTTGGATAAAGCAAATATTATATTGAATGATGAAATCGTACGAGAACCTGTAATTAAAACAGTTTCAACCACTACCACATACACCAAAGAGCGCCAAGATGATGGAAGCTATAAAGATATTCCTCAAACTACAGTTTCTACGACACCTATGGCAAATCCTCGTGTAAAACAAGTTGAAGCTAATAATATGACTCTCGAAGGATTACGTAAGCAACAAGATGAATATACCCAGAAAAAAATGAACGTAGAAAAGGATTTAAGAACAGAATTATCATCTAACACAGGTTTTTTGTCTGAATTACGAGCTATGATAGAAATCCTCTCTACAAGAATTGAAGCTCTCATTTTTTACATTATTATATTTGCTTTTCTAATATCACTAGAATTATTTGTTGTAACAAGTAAGTTAGGTGATAAGAAATGTGATTATGATATGATTATTGAGCATCAACTTAATGTCAAAACTCAAGCTTTAGAAGAATTAGTTAAGGTGTAAATAAATAATAAGTGCCTCATGTTATTTTCGATAAAAATATTTTCCCTTTTATGTAAAGTATAGTCAACAATGAACAATAGATTAAAATATTGAGACCATATACGGTTAAATTATTATTACACTTGTGTAAAGTTTGTAGATATAACTATAAGAAACGTAGGATATAATACATTGATAAGGTGGTAAGTGAAATTTCATTTACTGCCTTATTTTTTTATCTAATTCTTTCTATCTTTAAGGCATAATTTAAGATTAGAGATATGGAAGATATAAAACCAATAGATAAGTTTACATTAGACAAATATGTAAAAGAAGAAGATGATTTGCTAGAATATGTAGAAATGTTGGGTTGTAAATGTCACCCTGACTATGATTTCATAAGGGTTAAAAAGGAGATAGAGGATAAAGCAGAGACAAATGAAGCAGCAGCAGAAGAAGAAGAAGAAACAAAATATGTCTTCATGGGTACAACTGTAACACAAGAATTTAAGAAACGGTACAATGCAAAAGTGCTTAATGCTCACTATACATTTGAGAAATATATACAGTATAAGGATATACAAAATACTTTGGAAGCACTAAATATAGATAGAGAAAAATTCTGGTATCTATTATTGTTTGTTTCTGATTACATTTATGGAAGTTGTTTGGAAGGAATTAAGGTTAAAGAAACTTCAAGAGTATTAGTGGAGAAACTCATGCAACAGCTTGGGAAGAATATTGGTAATAGTGGCTGTATATTATCTTTTATAAAACCAATGACACTAACATTAAAATTACAGGAAAAACATCGCTCTATAGAAATCGACGACCCTATATCATTAGCTTACATTTATCTTGTATATGAAGCAGGGAAGGACTATTTCAGTAATGATAAGCCAACAAGATTTGATACACAAGAAATAGATAGAAAAGGTAAAGATACAGAACCTAACACTGTTCTAGTAGCAATGTTCTATCATTTATTGAAGAGTTTCTTTAAACTATTGCCCAAAACAAATACAAGTAAGCCTGCAAAAGTATACAGTACAGTTTCTTTGAATAAGACATTATTAATCTCAAGACTTGTTTATTTGACTAGGCTATCCACAGACAAACGATATACTGGAGTTGATGAGAAAAAAGACAAGCAGTGTCCTAACTTCATAAAAGACCAGATAAAATCTTACAAAGATTATAAAATTCTTAGAGCTAACAAATTTTATAAATGATTCATCAAGGAGGGGTAAATTATTGGGCTGTTTTTACCCCTCTTGTCATTTTTCAAAACATCCCCTTATTTTATATTCTCTCTCTATCTTTGCAGCGTTGGATAAATGGTGAAACCAACACCTAACAATTCACCCTGCCCACAGGAGCAGTATTTAAAAATATGATAGATTTCTATTTCTATGAAAGTAACAGAGATATTGTTACTGAAAATGTAGTCAAATGCTATTCAATGATTAGAAAGTATGGATTTCAACCTTCAATGGGTAAAATCAAGATGGTTGAGGGTGATGACCTCAAAGGTGAGAAACTGTATAAAGTTTCTGTAATACCCAAACGCAATGATAAGCCTTTATCTATAACTAACTTTATGGTAGAAACGGAAGAGGTTACGGATGAGCAAGAAAGGAAAAAAGCAAAATCTCCTGTCGATGGACAGCACCGGTTAATTGCTATGGGGATTTTGGAATCAGAGGGCAAGTTTACTTTTGACGAATCATCTATGGTGGAAATTGTTAAACTCCCAGAAGAGATGAGTCTGCCACTCTTTACAGCATCAATCAACAACGGCAAGCCTTGGAACTACAAAGATTTTAATGGGTCTGGGCTAAGTACTGGTAATGCACAGATTGACTACATTGAAAGGATAATAGGTGATTACGACTTGAAGCCAGAGTTTGTTTATGGACTTTATACAATGGGACAACCAGAGTTAAAAGCTAATGTAGTGAAAGATTTGAAGGTTGGCATTGATAGACTTCCAAAGAACCTAAGATTGAGTGAGGACACCCAATCAATGGGCGACAAACTTTTACAGGCATTTAAAGCCAGTAAGATGAGTGAAAAGACATTTAACAATGGTAGGTTGGCAAAAGGACTAAAACAATTCTTCAAGGACAAGAATCCGACCATAGAACAAATGGTTGTCATAATCGAAGCAATGAATAAAGATGTCTGGCATGCAAATTATCCTAAACCTAAAGGAAGTCCAGAAGCTAAGAACTATGCAGAGAACTTTGCCGAGTATTATGAAGATATACTAAGCAAATAAATGATTGAAAATTAAAAGCCAGTTATCGAGATGATAGCTGGCTTTTTTTATCTAAATATGAATTGTCACATCTAAATGCAGACTAAAATTCTAATCTCAAAATTATGCCTTATACATAATTAATCCTATCTTTGTGTCGTTCAAACAAGGCTAGATAAGTACAAATTTGAGGAACTAACTTTGTAAGTTACTGATAAACAGTACCCAATCTAAATATACGGTTTTTATTCAAAACCGCATACCTGCACGCCTATTTTTTTCGCTTTTTTAATTAGCCATTTCAGAGATGAACTTAATACGCACCAAGCGAACTTCCTCTTCAGTGAAGTCATCGCCTAATTCATCAAGCGCATCATCAATCTTATCAGTGGTAGATTCCTTGAAATAATCATAGATATCGAGCATGTGATCTTCATCCATGATTTCTTCCAGGAAATAATCGATATTCAGTTTGGTTCCCGAATAGACGATAGCTTCTACCTCGTCCAGAAGTTCACCGAACTCGATACCTTTGGAAAGAGCGATATCATCTAACGCCACTTTACGGTCAATTGCCTGAATGATAGCTACTTTCATCTTTGATTTATTGGCAACCGTACGTACCCGCAAGTCTTCGGGACGTTCTATTTCATTCTCTTCACAGTGGCGTTTGATTAATTTACAGAACTCTTCACCGTAACGTTTTGCTTTTCCGGCTCCTACACCCGGTATATTCTGCAATTCATCCAATGTCACCGGATAAATGGTAGCCATCGCTTCCAAAGACGGATCCTGGAAGATCACATAAGGCGGCACTTCCAGTTTCTTCGAGAGTTTCTTCCGCAAGTCCTTCAACATAGAATAAAGAGCAGGGTCTACCGCACAGGAACCACCGCCACGTGCCGGAACTTCTTCTTCCGTCTCTTCAAAGTCGTTGTCTTCGGTAATCTTGAATGACTTCGGCTTCTTCAAGAACTTGTGTCCTTCCTCCGTCACTTTCAGGAGTCCGTAATGTTCCACATCCTTGCTCAAGTAACCTGCGATCAGTGCTTGACGAATCACTGCGTTCCATGTTTTATCCTCTTCGCCCATACCGGAGCCGAAGACTTCGAGGTCTTCATGCAAATGCGCCTGTACTTCGGAAGTTTCTTTACCTTGTAGTATGTCTATAATATAATCTGCCTTAAAATTTTCTTTCACCGCGATAATCGCTTCAATCACGGCACACAATAACTCTTGAGCCTCCACTTGTTTTTTAGGGTTTAAACAGTTGTCACAATTTCCACAATTCTCTTCCGTATATTCTTCGCCGAAATAATGCAGCAACGTCTTGCGCCGGCATACGGAAGATTCGGCATAAGCAGCGGTTTCCAACAGAAGCTGCTTGCCAATTTCCTGCTCTGCCACAGGTTTTCCTTGCATGAACTTCTCCAGTTTCTGCAAGTCTTTGTTTGTATAAAAGGTTATGCACTGACCTTCACCGCCATCTCTACCGGCACGTCCGGTCTCCTGGTAATACCCTTCCAGACTCTTTGGAATATCGTAGTGAATCACAAACCTTACATCCGGCTTGTCGATTCCCATACCGAAAGCGATAGTTGCTACAATAACGTCCACTTTTTCCATCAGGAAATCATCCTGATTCTTAGTCCTCGCCAACGAATCCATCCCGGCATGATAAGGACGCGCATTGATACCGTTTGCCTGAAGGATTTCAGCAAGTTCCTCTACTTTTTTCCGGCTAAGGCAATAGATAATGCCCGATTTTTCCGGATTGTTTTTGATAAACTTGATAATATCCCTGTCAATATTAGCGGTCTTCGCGCGTACCTCATAATAAAGGTTCGGACGGTTGAACGACGATTTGAAAACTTGAGCATCTACCATTCCCAGATTTTTCTGGATATCATGCTGCACCTTTGGTGTCGCTGTTGCGGTCAACGCAATCAACGGAGCCTTTCCTATTTCGTTGATAATAGGGCGAATCCGCCGGTATTCCGGTCGGAAGTCATGTCCCCATTCAGAAATACAGTGAGCTTCGTCTACTGCATAGAATGAGATTTTCACCGAACGCAAAAATTCTACATTTTCTTCTTTCGTCAGCGATTCCGGCGCCACATATAGCAATTTTGTCTTTCCGGCAAGGATGTCCGACCTTACTTGGTCTATTGCGCCTTTGTTTAATGAAGAATTGATAAAATGGGCGACGCCATCTTCTTCACTGAAATTGCGCATTGCATCCACTTGATTCTTCATCAACGCAATAAGCGGAGAAATTACAATTGCCGTACCTTCCATCAAGAGCGAAGGTAGCTGATAGCATAAAGATTTCCCGCCACCGGTAGGCATCAGTACAAAGGTATCTTTACCATCGAGCAAGTTGTTAATGATCGCTTCCTGGTTTCCCTTGAACTTATTAAATCCGAAACACTTCTTCAGTTCATCTGTTAAATTAATCTTCCTTGCCATCTTAACTTAGGTTGTTTTATTCAGTTCATGGTTTAACTTTAGTAGGCTTCCTCCTTCAAGAGAGCCAAACAAAGTTATAAACAACTTCGTAATTACCAAGCAAAATGCGACTAATATTTTCAAGAAAATACAGTTACGATCATCTTTTGCAGCCTTACTCTTTGATTTTAAGCAGTTTGCAGTCGTGCCATATTCGCTTTTTCCAGTTGCATCTTTGCATAATCCAGCGTCACCTTATACTCTTTTTTGTCCTCTGAAGGGATTTCAAACATGACATCCATCATGATTGTTTCCACAATAGAGCGCAATCCACGGGCACCCAGCTTATATTCCACCGCCTTATCGACGATATATTCGAAGACAGCATCTTCAAATGTGAGCTTGATACCATCCATTTCAAACAGTTTGATGTACTGCTTGATGATAGAGTTTTTCGGTTCGGTGAGGATAGCACGAAGCGCATTCCGATCCAGCGGATTCAAATAAGTCAGTACCGGAAGACGTCCGATAATTTCGGGAATCAGTCCGAATGACTTCAAATCCTGCGGAGCGATATACTGCATCATGTTATTCTTGTCCACCGTCGCTGTTTTCTGCGACGCCGTATAACCTACGACATGTGTATTCAACCGTTGGGCGATCTTCTTTTCGATACCATCGAAAGCGCCGCCACAGATAAAGAGAATATTTTTGGTATTTACCGGAATCATCTTCTGGTCCGGATGTTTACGACCACCCTGGGGAGGTACGTTCACAACAGAGCCTTCGAGTAATTTCAGCAATCCCTGCTGTACACCTTCACCGCTCACATCGCGAGTGATGGAAGGGTTATCTCCTTTGCGGGCAATCTTGTCGATCTCGTCGATAAACACAATACCCTGTTCCGCTTCAGGTACATTATAATCTGCCACCTGAAGCAAACGGGTTAAAATACTTTCGATATCTTCGCCTACATAACCGGCCTCTGTCAGCACCGTAGCGTCTACAATGGTAAACGGCACGTGCAGCAACTTGGCAATCGTACGTGCAAGCAACGTTTTTCCGGTTCCGGTACTACCTACCATAATAATGTTCGACTTTTCAATCTCCACATCATCCCCGCTGTCTTTTTGCAACAGACGTTTATAATGGTTATAGACCGATACGGAAAGGAAGCGTTTTGCGTCATCCTGTCCGATCACATACTGGTCGAGGAATTTCTTGATTTCTACCGGTTTGGGCAGTTCTTTTAAATTGAGTTTGGTAGCTCCCGCGCTTTTCTTGCCTTCGCCCAATGCTTCCTGAGTAATCTCATAAGCCTGGGTAGCACAACTGTCGCAGATATAGCCGTTCATTCCCGTAATCAGGAATCCGACTTCGTTCTCCGACCGTCCACAGAAGCTACACCTTTTCTTTGTCTTTGAATCAGCCATTTTTATTTCTTAATCAATACCTCATCAATCATACCGTATTCTTTCGCTTCCTGAGCTGTCATCCAGTAATCACGGTCTGAGTCGGCCCATACTTTATCGAAGTCTGTGTGCGAATGATCGGCGATAATCGTATAAAGTTCTTTCTTCAATTTCTGAATCTCACGGGCTGTGATTTCAATATCCGAAGCCTGTCCCTGAGCACCTCCCATCGGCTGGTGAATCATAACGCGTGAATGCGGCAACGCCGAACGTTTACCTTCAGCACCAGCTACCAGCAATACAGCAGCCATCGAAGCTGCCATACCTGTACAGATCGTCGCAACATCACTTGAGATAAACTGCATGGTATCATAAATACCCAGTCCGGCATATACACTGCCACCCGGAGAATTGATATAGATGGAAATATCCTTGCCCGGGTCTACAGAGTCCAGATAGAGCAACTGCGCCTGAAGCGTATTTGCCGTATAGTCATCTACTTGTGTACCCAGAAAAATAATGCGGTCCATCATCAGTCGGGAGAATACATCGAGCTGAGTTACATTCAGCTGTCTCTCTTCGAGAATATAGGGATTCAAATACCCGGCTTGCGATTTAATCACATCGTCCAGCACCATGCCATTCATTCCTAAATGCTTGGTTGCGTATTTTCTAAAATCATCCATGTTATTGTTCCTTTCTTATTAATTAAAAATAAACGTAAGTACAAAGAAACGAAAAAGAATACAGAGACACAAAAAAACACAGAGTTATAATTTTATAAAAACTCTGTGTTTCTGTGACTTTATGTTCTATTCAACCGAACGATTATTCAAACATTTTATTGAACTCTTCCATAGAAACGCTCTTGTTCTCCAAAGTTACCTGAGCTTTCAGGGCTGCAGCCAACTTCACTTCTACTACGCGGCTTACCAGATTGTTGATTGTCTCTTTCTTCTTCAACATTTCCTGTGCATAGTTGTCAAGTACGTCTTCAGGTACAGACAACATTCCGTATTGAGCAAACTGTGCTTTCGTTGTTTCTTTCGCCATCTTCAGCACATCTTCCTGTTCTACTTTGATATCGTTTGCCTCTACCAACTGTTCCTTGATCAGGTGCCAAGTCAGTTCTTCGATGCTCTTATCGTAGTTCTCAGCTACATATTCTTCACCTTTTTCTTCGTTGTTCAGTAACATGATACGTTTCAGCAATGCATCAGAGAATTCCAGCTTGCCTACTTTGTCCATCATCACTTTACGAATGTCGATCAGGAATTTATAATCACTGTCAGCCACAAATCTTGCTGCGATTTCTTCTTTGATCTTAGCGCGGAATTCTTCTTCAGTCTTCACTACACCTTCACCAAATGCCTGGTCAAATACTTCCTGAGTCAGTTCACCCGGTACAAAACGAGTGATTTCTTCTACCTGGAAACTGAAATCAGACTTCACGTCTTTAGCGATTTCCTTGTCGATCTTCAGCAGAGAGCCAAGTTCAGCAGCATGTCCGTCGTAAGCAACATTCGGATTGAATACCAATACATCGTTTACTTTTGCATTAGCGAAGATTGCTTTCTGATCGTCGTTCTTCATATAAGAAGGCATCAATACTGCACCTTCTACCTGAATACCGCCTTCTTTCGTATTACCTTCTTCATCCAGCTGAGCCAACAGGCCTTTCAGCATATCGTTATCTTCGTAAGCGTCTACTTTATCGTATTTACCAGTACGTTGAGTATACATCTTCACCTGGTTATCGATCATTTCATCCGATACTTCGATTGTATAGTAATCTACTTTATCTTTAGCACTTACTTCTGCTTTAAATTCAGGTGCCAGAGCGATATCGAATACAAATTCGAATTCTTCCATTGTATCGAAGTCGATCATCTGCTGTTTTTCTTCGTTAGGCAACGGTTCGCCCAGCATGTTCACCTTATTTTCTTTAATATAGTTGTAAACAGCTTCTTGCAATACTTTATTCACTTCTTCTGCAATCACTGATTTACCATACATCTTCTTAACCAGGCTCATCGGAACCATTCCTTTACGGAATCCCGGCAGAGCAATCTTACCTTTATTTTTCTGATAAGCTGAATCAACTGCTGCATCAAACTTTGCAGCCTCAACTGTAATTGTCAGCTTAGCCATGCTCTTCTCCAACTTTTCTACCTGTACACTCATTCTTGTAAATTCCTCCTTATAAAAATATCACATTGCTATACTATAGCATGAACTTTCTCCGAAAATCAAGGCTTTTTCAAAATTAATTATTTTGCCTCATGTCCTTTGGCTTTCAGTACTGCGATCACATCATCAACATACCGCTCACAAAGCTCCTGTGTCTCTGCTTCCACCATAACACGGATAACCGGTTCAGTGCCGCTCTCGCGCAGCAAAATACGACCATTCTCGCCTAGCGCCTGCTCGACTTTTTTCACGGCTTCGATCACATCTTCATCAGCTCTTGCTGCCGGCTTATCATTAACGCGAATATTTTTCAATACCTGCGGATAGATCACAAGTCCCTTTCGCAATTCGGATAATTTTTCTTTCTTTTCCAACATAACTTCCATCAGCATCAAAGATGTCAGGATACCATCTCCGGTAGTAGCATGTTTGCTGAAAATAATATGTCCGGACTGTTCACCGCCGAGACTGTGGCCGTTTGCCATCATGTTTTCACAGACATATTTATCTCCTACTGCTGTTTTTTCGTACCGGATACCTTCCCTGTCACAGGCTTTATAAAGACCAAGGTTGGACATAACGGTTGTTACAACGGTATTTCCGTTCAGCTGGCCTTTTTCTCTTAAGTATTTACCGCAGACATACATGATCAGGTCTCCGTCTACCACATTTCCCAGCTCATCGACAGCGATGCAGCGGTCTGCGTCTCCGTCGTAGGCAAATCCGACA
>ERZ827450.2194-NODE-2194-length-16760-cov-6.876444_pt1 | contig 16760 bp, 9 predicted proteins | sample MGYA00519773_ERZ827450 | MGnify/ENA primary metagenome ERZ827450 (study PRJEB31778, sample SAMEA3449306) | human gut metagenome | biome: human gut; feature: human-associated habitat; material: faeces | place: United Kingdom | collected 2010/2012 ...
GGCGTTGACATTGGTGGCTCCGGCATTAAGGCCGCCCCGGTTAACCTCGAGAAGGGCGAGTTCGCCGAACCGCGTCTGAAGATCCTCACCCCGGAGGTGTCCACTCCGAAGGCCGTCGGCGAAATCGTTCGCCAGCAGCTCGAGCATTTCGAGGTTCCGGAGTCCGCTCCGGTCGGCATCGCCTTCCCGGCTCCGATTCATGTGGGCGAGAAGCTTGGCTACATGGCCAACCTGGACCAGTCCTGGGTCGGCGTGGACGTCACCGAAGTGTTCTCCGAAGCTTGCGGTCGTCCGGTCACCGTGGTGAACGACGCTGACGCCGCCGGTCTTGCCGAGCAGCAGTTCGGCGCCGCGAAGGGCCAGGATGGCCTCGTCATCGCCACCACGCTGGGCACTGGCATCGGCACCGCGCTGATTTTCAACGGCGAGCTCATTCCGAACACCGAGCTCGGCCATCTGGAACTGCTCAAGGGCAAGGGCGACGCGGAGAAGTACGCCGCATCCTCCATCCGCGAGAAGCTCGACATGGGCTACAAGAAGTGGGCGAAGCGCCTGACCAAATACTACTCCCTCATGGAGTTCTACTTCGACCCGCAGCTGTTCGTCGTCGGCGGTGGCGTGTCCCGCGTCTCCGAGAAGTTCCTGCCGTACATCGACATCAAGACCCCGATCGTCGCAGCCAAGCTGCACAACGAGGCCGGCATCATCGGCGCCGCATACTACGCGAGCACCAAGCAGAAGTGATGTGTTGACCGATTAGGTTGTCAAAAGGCCGTCCGACGAATCGGACGGCCTTTTTCGTTGTTCCATGTGCCGCAGATGGAAGACGGCAGTCCATGGAGTAGGGTGGAGAGCATGCGTTTTTCCTCAAGAGTCGACATCAGTGAGCTCAATCCCATCGCCAAGGCGGAAGCCACCGCCAAAACAGCCGGCAGACCGCTCGGCAAGCTCAACGACTCCAATCCGACACGGCACGCGCTGGCTCCGGATCTTGTGCCGGACATCTACTCCGCCGACCCGCGCGGCCAACGCTACGCGCGTGAGGCGCTGGCCGCGTTCCTTGACATGCAGGAAATCGGCCATTGCTCGCCGGACGACCTGTACATCCTCAGTTCAACTTCCGAAGCCTACTCGTGGCTTATCAAACTGCTGTGTGATGCCGGTGACGCCGTGCTCGCACCGAAACCCGGCTATCCGCTCATCGAATCGATCGCACGCCTCGAATGCGTCGACATGATCGAATACCAACAACGATTCGACGGCTCCTGGTACATCGACGTGGCCGAACTGAAAACCGCGCTGGAAGGCCCGGACGGCAATCGCATCCGCGCGCTGGTGCTCATCAACCCCAACAATCCGACCGGTTCGTACGTCAAACCGTCGGAACGCGAGGCGATCGTCCGCCTGTGCCGGGACCACGACGTGGCCATCATCGCCGACGAAGTGTTCTACGATTACGATTTGGAACCATTCGAAGGCAACGCACGACTCGCGGGGGAGCGTGGCGCGCTCACATTCGCGTTGGACGGTTTTTCGAAAATGCTCGCCGCACCGCATGCCAAAGTCGGCTGGATCCAGGTATCAGGTCCCGCCGAAGACGTGGCGGAAGCCAAGCGTCGTCTCGACGTGATCGCCGACGACTATCTGCCCATGAGCGAGATCGTCGCAAAACAAATTCCCGCACTGCTTGAAGCGGCGCCATCGCAGACCGCGCGCGTGCAGGAACGTGTGCGCGGCAATCTCAAAGCACTGCATGCCATGCTCGACGCGGATGAGCAAGGTCTTGTCAGCGTATTGCGTGCCGAAGGCGGATGGAACGTACTGCTGCGCGTGCCCAGCGTGCTCGACGAGAACGAGCTGGTGCTGCACATGATCGAACGCCACGGCGTATCCGGACAGCCCGGCTACTTCTTCGACATGACCTCCAACGGCTATCTGGCCATCTCACTACTGCCCGAACCGGACGATTTCCGGCATAACGTGCACGTGGTGATCGACACCGTCAACGAACTGATCGGCTGAACGGACTGCCGAGTCCGAAATCTCTTCTACGCCCTGTCGCCCTTCGCCGCCTCATACTTCGAACGAACCAAATCCGTGTAAAAATCGACCGCCTCACGAGGCGCGCCGTCGAACACCACACGATGGTCGTCGACAACGAGCACGCGGCCGATCGCATATTCCGGACGGACGATCAGATCCGTGTCATGCGTGGCGAACACCACCTGCTTGTCATAGCTGAACAGGGCCTTCGCCACGCGCGCCGACGCCACCTCGTCCAATCCCTTGGTCGGCTCGTCGGCGACGATCGCAGCGGGGGAGAAGCTCAACGCGGCCGCGATCGCCAGCAGATGCCGCTTCTCGCTATCCAAAGCGGAGGCCGGCTCGCGGGCCACGGAAGCCAGATCGAAATGCGCGAACAGATTGCCGATGATCGCCTGACGTTCGTTTTCCGGCACCTTGTGCTTCTTCAACGGCAGGTCGATCGCCTCACAAATCGAAGCCGCCTTGTAGTAGGCGTTCGGAATCTCTTCGCGCCGCACGCGGCCGACCAGATCCTCGACATGCTTCAGATCGCGTTTCACGGCGGGGTCGTATGCGGTACCGTCCGCTTCGATGCGGACCGTTCCGGACGTGGCGGTCAACGCTCCGTCCAGCAACTTCAGCAGCGTGGTCTTGCCTGCGCCGTTCAAGCCGATTATCGCCACACGCTTGCTGTCAGGTGTGATATCAAGCGTGGTGGCTTCCAAGCCGATATTGCCGTCCTCGTACATGTGGGCGGCCTGGTCGAGATGGAACGTGACGGACGAAGCCGGTGTGGAATGTTTACCGGCGAACAGCGAATCGAAGAAACCCATACCGCCGATTGTAACGAACCGCAGGCGCAACCGCGCGCAGGTTCACCGGCAGTTCATCCGAATCGTCCGTGCCCGCATGCGTGGCGGACGCCTTGTAATCGGCGAACAGGCTGCCGAAATCCAACAGTCGCGTCACACTGCTGGTTTCGGCATCGAGTTTGACGACTTGGTCCTGCACGGCGTTGTCGTCGCGGCCCAGTTCGGTGGTGAGCAGCACGATGTCGCCTTTGGCATCCGACGTGCGGCCTGAGGATGGTTGCGTGGCGGCGAAAGCGGTTTCATGGTCGGCGACCCCCGGAACATAACTCAAAGCAACAATGATGACAATCACTATGATTGCCGATGAAACTCAGAGCAAACCGGAAAAACTGCTATATGAATCAGGAAAGAAACCTGAATTTTTACTGGATGTAGCTTATGTCGGACGTCAACCCAACATGAACCAGGACTGCACGTCGAGATAGAGGGCGGGATTGTTGCGCAACATCTCATCGTCACGCCCGGGCAGGAACAACGACATCAGCGCGACAACCAGCGTGAACAGCAGCAGCGCGAGGAATCCGGCACGACATACCCAACGCAGACGCGGCTTGCCGCAATCAAGTACAATCAGCAACGAAGGCAACGCGGCCAAGGCAAACAGCCATCCGAAATCGGCGATGTACCGCCATCCCAAACCAGCCATGCGGGAGTCAATCACCACAAGCAGCAATCCCAATGCCAGGCTGGATGTCAACAACAGCCATGTGTTCGTGCGCCCGGCCTTGCGCATACGCCGGTAGAGGAACGGGCAGGCCAGCGCGGCCAACGTCAACGGAGCTATCGTGAATAAGCCGCCAGGCATTGCCTCGGTAAATCCCCAAGTGGGAAGAGGCGCCGGATTGACGGCGAGGAACGGAAACGCATCCGTGAACCGCAACGGCAGGAACAGGTAATATGCGACGGTCAGCGCAAGATTCGACAATGGCTGCCGATAACTGGTCATATCCGTGACCGTCATCTGATATGAGGTGCCGAAGTCGAGCGGTGATCCGAACCGGACCACGTTGTACGCCAGCAGAGGAACGATCACAATCAACGCGGGAAGCAATGCGGCCAACGGCGCGCGCATCAGACGCCAGACCGACATATGGGGAAGGGAGGAATCATTGGAGGCGTGACGGAAAATCGACTGAATCTGCGGCCAGAATATTACGAAAGCCAGCAACGCCACGAGAATGAACTGCGGACGGCACCCCAGATTGGCCGCAATGCACATCGAGCCTGCAGCCAGATGGGGCAACGACAACGACTGCGTGCCATCAACCTCACGAATCCGATCGCCTGACACCGGCACCCGCTTGGCGGCGCCCAACCACAGCCACAATCCCAACACGCTCAGAAACAGGGAGGCGGCGATCGGCACCGAATAGAAATTCGTCCGATACCACAGATACAAACCATTGGAAGCCAACAGCATGAACACGCACAGCATACTGACCGCAGCCAACGGCGCATTCGGACGAATTCGGGATATCACACGAATCACCAGCAGACATCCGAATACCAGAAAACCAAGCATCAGCAGCGGCACGGCCGCACCGCAGGGCATCATCAGCCCGCCATCGACGAACAACGATGTGACCGCCCGATACGGCAGGAACAACAACAACGCGGGAACCACACCGAAATACGAATACCAGTGCCCCTGATAGAACGCGTAATCCCAATACACTGGGCTTACGCCATCGGCAAGCAACCGCTGCCGGGTGGCCACATCATACGGATCCGCCGCGTCACGCAACGCATCCGGCACATCCAAATCCAACCACGCGTGACCATCAAGCAGCGCCCTTGCCACGTAATCGTACTGGTCGAAATCATACGTGTACGTGCCTTTCGTATGGAAGCTCAACGGAGCCGCCTCCACCAGCTGCCACACCACAACGGCACAAGTGACCACAACAGGCACCGCCAGCAGCGCCCCCAGCCACGCACGCTGCCTCACACTCGTCGTATCCAACGGCATCCGCCACAACCGCGAACCAGGCCTCCACACCAGTACCATCGCCAACACGGCCACCATCACGCCGATACGCAACGGATTCAACGCGAACGGTACACGCACATTCGCACGCACCGCATCAAACGGAATCAGCGAACCCTTCGGCTCGACAATCCGCACGCACACCGAACCACCTGCAGCCGCCGCATGCACATACAGCGAACGCGGCGAAGACACCGACACCGAACTGACCGTACCGGCCCTGCGATTGACATCAGGACGGACACGAACCGTGCGCAACACCTGCTCCGATTGTCTGGCTGCCTTATCCAACGCCTTCGAAGACACCGGGTCCATACGAACATATTCCGACGAGCCATCCGCATCGACCTGCATATATGCCTGCGTCGGATCGGTGACCTTCAACAACCCCTCGTCAGTACGTTCGAGCCCAGGGCCCAGCACGTTGTACGCGGCGGCGGAATCACCCGATGCGGTCAAGGAACGCCAAAACGGCATATTGCACAACACGCACTCGACCGCCACCATCACCGCGAAAGCGACTACAATGGCTGCGCACATACGACGACGTGCCTGAAAACGCTGCTTCGAAAAAGTCACGTCATTATTCTAATAGCTTCATGTCGCATTGGATTGAAAGAATGGCACACATGTCTCACCGCACACCATCAGACCCGGCCAGCCAACCGGAACATAACCGGACCATGCTCGAACGCGTCAGGCAAAATGTGCGGCGACTCGTCAACCAGGCCACGCCGCGCCACATCCACGCCAACCCCTTCGGCAAGGCGCTTGACAAGCCCGACGACATCGTCGACGAACTGACCCGCAACGCCATCCGGCTTAATCCGCTCATCAAACGACACATCATCGACGGATTCGAAGGCGTGCCCGGAGGATTCCGCCTCGGATGGGCCCAACTGCCGCAGACCCACGGCCATGCCTTCTCCATCGGATTGTTCACCGACAGCGACCACTTCGCCCAAATCGCGCTCGCGGACGGCAAAGCGCGTGTCTTCGCCGGCACCGATCCGGACATGGACACGCAGGAACTCGAACCGCGGTTCGTCTTCGTCAAAGAGGAAACCCTTACGTTGGCGGACGGTCCAAGACTCGGCCATGCGGCCAGCCGCAATCCGAAAACGGTGCGCGCCACGCAAGGCGGCGTCGTGGGACGCATGCTGGGCGGTCGCATGATGTGGCTCGCCTCATGGCTCAAAACCGGCAGCCGTTACACGCTTGAGCAAATGCGCGCCAACCTGCCAGCGAATATGCGGTTCGACCTCGAATATCGGGACGCCATCACCATCGCCTTCTTCGCCGCCTACATGCTTCCACAGATGAACGGCCTGCTCGTCGGCTTCGGTTCCGGCAACATTTTCCGCAGGCTCAACCGCGAAGCGCCCATAGGCGCCATCCGACGGTCCATCAGAGACACCATGAGCGCCCGGTCGCATGGCATGCGCGCCTCCGGCCTGGAAGACTACTTCGCCGATCTGATGCGCGAAGCCCACGCGCTCGATACCGATCAAGGGCTCGAAGCTGTGCACGGAGCGGAACCGCTGCGCCTGTACACATCCAGCTATTCCGGATGCTACTTCTTCGCATGGGATTCCTCCCTGCCGTTCTCGGCAGTGCTGTGCGCCCTCAACATCGAGGGCAACCTCAACCGCTTCGCCGCCGTCAGCTCATGGCTGGAACGTAACGCACGCATCGGCGCTCTCCCCACGGAGAACACGGTGACGCGTGCCGAAGCCGCGCAGATCGACTTCGCCCTGCTGGAGAATCCGGCGCTGATCGCGTTGAAACCGGACGACCGGTTCGGCGCGATCCTCGACCCGAACCGGGAAGACGGCATCCAGGCCGCCAGCCGACTGGCGGATATCGCGGCCGACTTCCGGCGTGAAGTCGCCGAATCAACCAAGGACAACGTGTTGGAAGGCGATTCCGGCGCCGACGGAGGTTCCGAATGGGTGTACCGGCAGACCATGTCCCGTCTGCTGCGCAGCCTGCGCCTGCCATACCGTTTCGACGTTGACTTCCGGTGCGACCTCAGCGACGGCGAAGTCGCAATCGGCTTCACTTCTGCTGGAGTGTCCATGATGCCGTTCACCCGATACGACGTATCGCGCCGCGCGTGGATCGACCTGACCGACGTCGAACGCACGCGTATGAGCGTCGATTACAATCTGCGCGTCGGACTCATGATGGCCGCGCTGAGCTTCGGAGCCGATCCGAATGTCAAACGCGTGTCGATGCACATCGATTCGATTGGTCTGGAAGAGGCCGTAGCCGAACAGGATTCCGCCATCAGCGAGTTGATGAGCGAGGCGTTAAGCGCCTTCGAACGCATCCGTACCGGAGACATGAGGCCATCCGGATCCAAAGCCGCTCCAAAGGACGGCGACTACCATGGCGATCCGGCTCGGCCCGTCACTCCGAGAACCACCGATATCTCATCCGAATCAATCGATTCCGACGATTCGGCTGGCTCGGATAGCGTTGGCACTGGAGACGATACGGTGGACGGCCAGTTCGAAGACCTGATGAAAAACATCGACTTCGACGAAATGGCGTTCGCGGTACCGGACGGACACGCCGACGATGACGACGCCTCCATGCGGGACGACGCCAGCGACAAAACGGAGTACGACACCTACCTCGATGATGATGACGACGATCCGATGGCGCAGCTGCGCAAAAACCCGACCGTACGCAACTTGGTGACCGTCACCTTCACCCGCGACGAGTTCCTGAAGCGGCTCGACACTGACGGATTGGCCCATCCAACCGCCACATACCGCATGTTCGACGCCGAAATGGACGTGGACGGCAAAGGCGCGCTCAAACCCATCGATGCGGCCTTCGACCTTCGTGACAGCCGATTCTCACCGGCGGGAAGCCAAGAAGAACCCGAACTGTCCGACATTCGTTTTGATGACGGCACGGCGCAGTTGTTCGGCTGTGAGAACATGATGGGCCTGTCCATCCAGCGTGTCGACCTGTTGCAGCGCGCCGTGGGGGAGTTCCATCGTCTTGCGCAAAGCGACGGACTCGAATCGGTGGCCAAAGCCAAACAGGCCATGGACATCATCAATTCCATATCCGATTCGGAATTGACCGAATTGGCGCCGCAGGTCACCAGCGCGCTGATCGACGGCGAAGACACGCCCGACTTCTCATTCGAACTGGCACAATCCCTCGATGACGAACGTCTGAAGGCACGAGACATGCTGTTCTCCGGAGACGTCGAGCGGGCCATCGAATCCGCCCAGTCCACACTCGAACGCATGGACCGGATCTTCGCTGAAAATCCGGGCGTGCCGCGGTACTTCAATTCATATGCGGAACGCGTCATCTACAACCGCATGTTCGCCACCGAAGGCGAAAGAACGGTGCTCATCCCCGACAACCTGTTCTACATGCATATGGAGCTTGCCGACCTGCTCGCCCAAGTCAAAGGCGTCGATGCCGCGCTGCCGCATCTGAACGCCATGGTGCGTTACGCCCCCGCATACCCGCTGTCGCATCTCAAGCTCGCCGTGCAGCTGGGGCGTGCCGAGGACTGGGATCCGGCACGTGCGGCATGCCTCAACGCGCTGAACGTCGCGCTTGACCGGGAAGACGCCTCATTCGCCTACTATCGCCTCGCCTATGCGGAATGGATGTGCGACCACTTCGACCTTGCCGCCGCCTCATACATCATGAGCGAGGAGATCGCCCCCGGACGTATCGCCATGCTCGAAAGCGAACTGCAGGAACTGATCGGAAGAGCGCAATCGCAGTGCATTCCGGTGCCGACCAACGTGCAGGAAGCCATCCACGTGCTCGCCGACGCCGGACTGCCGGTATGGCCGAACACGCCGGTCGCGCCCCTGATGCACCAAGCGGCCCGCGTCTGCGTGGACAAAGGCATGTTCGTGCCCGCACGCACCCTGTCGGTGGCCGCGATGCGCATGGATTACGAAGACCATGACGGTGCCGACGTGGTGCAGGTGCAGTTCCTGCGCTCTCTGAACAACTAACAAAAACAGTCGAACATTTGTGCGATAATCGGTGCTGGCGTGGACATCCGCGCGGCATGGCGGAAATGATGGGAAAGCGGTGACAATGACGAATCGTGATGATTCCGAACAGTTGGCATGGGATTTCGACGCGCCGGAGAGCGACGGTAGTTCCGCGGCCGTCGTGGCCGATGAGGGGCTGGCTTCGCTGACTCCGGGCAGCGAACGTTGGATTGCCGCGTTGCAGCCGACCGATGCCGACGCCATGCGCCTCGACAAGGTTGATGTGGCTTCGATGAGCGCCGAAGCCGCGGCCAGGCTGTGGGCGCGCGTGGCCGCATGGGTGGAATCAGACCAGATCGCATACTATATCGACGATGCCCCCGTCTCATCCGACGCGGCATATGACGCAAGATTGCGCTGCCTGCAATCGCTTGAGGCGCAGTTCCCATCACTTGACTCACCGCAGTCACCGACCCATCGCGTGGGCGGCACGTTCTCCAACGACTTCGCTTCCGTACGTCATCCATCGCGCATGATGAGCCTCGATGACGTGTTCTCCATCGAGGAGCTGCGCGAATGGTACGACGGCGTGCTCAGGGGATTGGACTGGCCCGAATCGAAGCCACTGCCCATGACCTGCGAGGTGAAAATCGACGGTCTTGCGCTGAACCTCATCTACCGCAACGGCGTGCTTGAACAGGGGCTGACCAGAGGCGATGGCGTGACCGGCGAGGACATCACTCTCAACGTGCGCACCATCTCCACCATTCCGCAGAACCTTGCCGGACCGGAGGAAGACATTCCCGAATTCGTGGAGATCCGCGGCGAAGTGTTCATGCGATGGGACGATTTCAACAAGCTGAACGCCGAGAACGAGGACGCCGGTCGTGCGCCATTCGCCAATCCCCGTAACGCGGCCGCAGGTAGTCTGAGACAGAAGGATCCGCGTATCACCGCAACCCGTCGCCTGAGCTTCTACGCGCACGGCATCGGATCGCTGCGTTGGGGTGCGGGGCACGCCGGCAACGGCCATGATGTGGTCAACGACCAATCCGAAGCCTACGAATTGTATAAGAAATGGGGTGTGCCCGTCTCTCCGCACAACCGTGAGGTCACGTCGTTCAAGGAAATCCTCGACATGATCGACTATTACGGCGAACACCGAGGCGACATCGAACACGCGCTTGACGGCATCGTCGTGAAGGTCGACGATTTGGGATTGCAGCGTTCCCTTGGCGCCACATCGCGGGCGCCGCGCTGGGCCATCGCCTACAAATATCCACCGGAAGAGGTCAATACCGAGCTGCTTGACATCACTGTGCAGGTGGGGCGCACCGGACGTGTGACTCCGGTGGCGGTGTTGAAACCCGTGTACGTGGCCGGTTCCACAGTATCCCGTACCACGCTGCACAACCCCTTTGAAGTGGAACGCAAAGGCGTGCTCATCGGCGACACCGTGGTGGTGCGCAAGGCGGGAGACGTGATTCCCGAGCTCGTCGGTCCGGTGCTGGAGCGGCGCAAGGGACGTGAGGGCCAGATCCGCCGGTTCGTGATGCCCACGCGTTGCCCGAGCTGCGGCGCGGAACTCGCTCCCGCCAAAGAGGGAGACAAAGATATACGCTGCCCGAACGTGGAATCCTGCCCGGCGCAGCTGACCGAGCGGATCATCAATCTGGCGTCCCGCAAGGCGTTCGATATCGAACATCTGGGCGACCAATCAGCCATTGCGCTGACGAATCCCGAAGAGGACAGGCCCGATTCCATCGACACGTATGCGCCGAACATCACCGAAATCGTGGTGAAACCCGGTGAGGAGCCTGAACCGTACGAGCCGGTGGCGGGACTGGAACTGCCGCCCATGCAGACACCTGTGCTGTCCAGCGAGGCCGGGCTGTTCTCGTTGACGTCCGCAGACCTCAAGGATGTGCGCGTCTGGCGCGAGGCCCCAATCATCGAAATCCACGAGACCGTCGGGTCAAACGGCAAGATCAAGAAAGTGCGCAAACGTGTGGGCGGATCCGGATTATGGCATCAGGTGCCCGCATTCTGGACCGCGCCTACCGCCGCCCGCAAACGCAAGGAAGCCGACATCGACGAGACCGCGGAATATCCGCAATACGTGGTGCCGGATGACGCCGTGGTGATCCGCGAGGAAATCAAGGTATCCCGTGGAGGCACGTCCAGCGTGCAGCCGGTGTACATTCGTCCGGCGGAAAACACCCGCAAGATGCTCGACGAAATGGACAAAGCCCGCCATGCCGACCTGTGGCGCGTTCTGGTGGCCCTGTCCATCCGCAGGCTCGGACCGCCCACCGCACGCACCATCGCCAGTGCGTTCGGTACGTTGGATGCCATCGAACATGCCAGCGTGGACGAATTGTCCCAAATCGACGGTATTGGTCCGGAAATTGCGGAATCCGTAGTCACATGGTTCACCGCGGCCCGTGAGCCGGGCAATTGGCGCGGTGCCGTGCTTGACGCATGGAAGGCCGCCGGCGTAGGAGTCGGACAAGCCCAAGCCAGCGGACTACCACAGACATTGGCAGGCAAAACGGTCGTGGTCACCGGCTCGTTGGAAGGATTCTCCCGCGATTCCGCCAAAGAGGCCATCGTCCTGCGCGGAGGCAAAGCCGCAGGATCCGTCAGCAAGAAAACCGATTGGGTCGTCGTAGGCGAGAATGCCGGCTCAAAAGCCGCAAAAGCCGAGGAACTGGGCATCCCCATGCTCAACGAAGACCAATTCAAACAGCTGCTCGACACAGGAACAGTTGAATAATCGCCACACCATCTGGCAAGCCGTGCCGCGAACCGCTACTGTGGTACGCGGCATAAGGAGGAAGCATGAGCGACGAGCGTACCATCGAAGCGCGCATCTACGAACGGCTAAGCAAAGTGATTGACCCCGAACTGGGCAGGTCCGTCACCGACTTGGGTATGATCGCAGCCATTGACGCCACGCCAGTGGCAGGCGAAACCAACACGTACGACGTACGGGTGCGGGTCGAACTGACCGTGGAAGGCTGTCCGCTGTCGCAGACCATCACCAACCAGATCAACGGCGCGGTCGCCTCCTATCCCGATGCCACGTTGATTCCCAGCATCGAAGTCGGCTCCATGAGCCAAGACAAACTCACCCAGCTGGTGGCCGGCCTCAAAGCGGAACGTAAACAGAACCCGTTCAACAAACCCGGCATCAAAACCCGCATCTTCGCCATCGCCTCCGGCAAAGGCGGCGTGGGCAAATCGTCTGTCACCGCCAATCTGGCAGCCACATTCGCGGCGCTCGGCTACGATACCGCCGCCATCGACGCCGACATCTACGGTTTCTCGCTGCCCAGGCTATTCGGCGTGCAATCACAGCCCACGAACCTCAACGGCATGCTCATGCCCGTCACCGCATGGGGTGTGAAACTGATCTCCATCGGCATGTTCGCCGGCGCGGACAGAGCCATCCTATGGCGTGGTCCAAGACTGCAACGCTCCTTGGAACAATTCCTATCCGACGTATGGTGGGGCGAGCCGGACGTATTGCTGCTCGACCTGGCGCCCGGCACCGGCGACATGGCGATTTCCGTGGCGCAGGCACTGCCGAACGCCGAACTGGTGGTGGTCACCACACCGCAGCCATCCGCCTCCGACATCGCGGTACGATCCGGCCTGGTGGCATTGCAGGTGCCGATGAAAGTTCGCGGCGTCGTGGAAAACATGAGCTACTACGAGCACAAAGGCGAGAAGCTACGCATCTTCGGCGAAGATGGCGGCGCACGCGTATCCGAACAGCTGACCCACAGCCTCGGCTATGAAGTGCCACTGCTCGCACAACTCCCATTGGAGCCTGAACTGCGCGAAACCGGCGAAGCAGGCCGGCCCGCAGTCCTAACCAAAGAGGGCGCGTTGCGGTCGGACGGTATCGGAGAAACATTCAGGAATCTTGCCGAATCGCTGATGAGACTGCCTCAATAAAATCACCATACGGTTGGAGCGTTCCTCCAAAACAACACATCGGAATGCGACTCAGCCACGGAATACGGAATCCGTTATGAGACAAAACCGACGTAAATCGTGGGTCCTGTGTAATATCAGGCGCAGACACGGGGGCCGAATGGCTGAGAGGAAGCAACCGCTTCAACCGTATGAACGTATACCGGGTAATGCCGGCGCACGGACGTCTCTCTATTTCCCGTGCCTTGACGAAAAGAGAAAGGCACATATCCCATGACTGAAGAAAACCAGTCTTCCGCAGTTCGCAAACACAACAACAAGTGGCGCGTGGTCGATATCGTCGTCGCAGCCATCATCGCCGTCGCATCCGGCGTGATCTTCTGGGGCTGGGACATCGTCTGCACCGCGCCGCTGGCCCTCTTCGAGGCGGTGACTCCAGGCTTCGAAGGCCTGCTTAACGCTTTCTGGCTGTTCGCAGGCCCTCTGGCCGCCATCATCGTGCGCAAGCCTGGAGCCGCACTGTTCGCGGAAACCCTCGCGGCCGCGCTCGAACTCACCATGGGCAACCAGTGGGGCGTCGGCGGCTCGCTGATCGTCGGCATCGTGCAGGGCCTCGGCGCCGAAATCGGTCTTGCCATCTTCGCCTATAAGAAGTGGGACCTGCTGTCCACCACGATCTCCGGCGCACTTGCAGGCGTCGGCTGCGGCCTGTACTACTGGCTTACCAATCCGGCTTGGAGCGCGCTACGCGTCAGCATCTACCTGATCGCCTCCGCCATTTCCGGCGCGGTGCTCGCCGGCGCGGTGATGTACCTCCTGCAGGTGGCCATCGCCAAGACCGGCGTGCTCGACCGCTTCGAATCCGGTCGTACGCAGGAACTGGTCTGATTGTCCGATGCAAGCAAATCCCGCATCACATCAAGGTGGTGCGGGATTTTCTTGTGATGGCGCATCGCATGACAACGGCATACGAAACAACAGCATGACAATCAGAAGAAAGAACGACGAATGACCACTGACGTTCAGAACACAACAGCGGCCGGCGTGACCGCACATGATTGGGGATGGAGACACGCCTCACGTAAGGATTTCGCGCTACGACACGTCGACTTCGACATCAAACCGGGGGAGCGGGTACTGTTGCTTGGCGCGTCCGGCGCAGGCAAATCAACCCTGATGTCCGGTTTGGCCGGCGTGCTCGGTGGAGATGACGAAGGCGAGCAGGAAGGCGAGCTGCTCATCGACGGCGTCGACGCCAGACAAGCGCGCGGACGTTGCGGGCTGGTGCTTCAGGACCCGGACTCGCAGACGATTCTCGAACGTGCCGGAGACGACACCGCATTCGGCTGCGAGAACCTGAACCTGCCGAAAGATGAAATCTGGAACCGGGCACGAGCCGCCCTTGACATCGTCGGGCTCGACTACATGGCGTTCGACCGCTCCACACGAGGGCTTTCCGGCGGGCAACGTCAGCGCCTCGCCTTGGCGGGCGTGCTGGCCATGCACCCTGGCCTGCTGCTGCTTGACGAACCGACCGCCAACCTTGACCCGGACGGTGTCAAGGAAGTGCACGACGCTGTCCGCCACGTCCTCGAACAAACCCATGAGACGCTGGTTGTGGTGGAACATCATATCGACGTGTGGCTCGACCTGGTCGACCGCGTCATCGTGCTGGGCAAACCCGAAGCCGATTCGAACGTCGGCGGCGTAATCGCCGACGGCACTCCAGACGAAGTGTTCGGCCACATGGGTCAGGTGCTTGCCGACGGCGGTGCGTGGGTGCCGGGCCGCACCATCGAAAGCCACGCGCCCAAACCGGAACAAATCCGGCAACCGCAGGACGTCGTGCTTTACACGCGGGATCTGAGCTTCGGCTATGATTTCCCGCTCGGCGAGCATATCGACCTCGAATTCCATTCCGGTGAGGTGACCGCGTTGACCGGCAGAAACGGCGTGGGCAAATCCACACTCGGACTCACTCTCGCAGGACTGCTCAAACCGATAGCAGGACGTGTATGCATGGCGGACGATCTGGTACCTCCCCATCGCGAAAACAATGTGATCATATGGAAAAGCCGCGACTTGCTGGGACGCATCGGCATGGTGTTCCAAGAGCCGGAACACCAGTTCGCCGCATCCACCGTGCGAGACGAGGTGGCCATCGGCCCCAAATCCATGGGCAAAACCGACGAGGAGGCGTATTCCATCGCCGACAGGCTGTTGGAACGCCTGAATCTTTCCCGCTTCGCCAAAGCGAATCCATTCACCCTATCGGGCGGTGAGAAAAGAAGACTGTCCGTGGCGTCCATGCTGGCTGCCGCGCCAAAAGTGCTGGTCATGGACGAGCCGACATTCGGACAGGATTTCACCACGTGGACCAGCATGGTCCAATTGATCGCCGGTGCGCGCGACCAAGGTTGCGCGGTCATCATGATTACGCACGATGAGCCGCTCATCGAAGCGCTGGGCGCACGCCGTATTTTGGTCAGAGAGGGGGAGTGACATGCTCGAAACCAACAAAAACAGTGGGCGCGACGGCAATGAAAAGCTCGAAACCATTACCGTGGTGCCACACAAGGAACGTCGTAACGAAACGAAGCCGGCGTCACCGTCATGGTTCGTGGCGAAAATCAACCCGGTAAGCCGTTTCATCGGTGCGTTGATCCTGTGCATTCCGATGTTCTTCACCCTCGATGTCGTTTCGGCATCCGTGGCGTTTGGTTTGGAGATGCTATTGTTATGGATCGGCGGAGTGGCTCCCTGGACGGTCTTGCGCAAGACATGGCCGGTATGGATAGCGGCCACAGGCAGCTTCGTTTCCGTGGCGTTGTACGGCAAGACATCCGGCACGGTGCTGGCCAATCTGGGCGGCATCATCGTCATCTCCCAAGGATCGCTCTATCTGGCGTTGGCCACATTCCTACGTGTCGCCGCAATCGCCGTGCCGGGTGTGATTCTGGCTTTGGGACTCGACCCGACCGATCTGGCCGACGGACTCGTGCAGATTCTGCGCCTGCCGCAACGTTTCGTATACGGCGGCCTTGCCGGCATGCGCATGTTCACGCTGCTGCAGGACGATTGGCGTGCACTCGGCCAGTCACGCCGCTCGCGTGGCCTCGGCGACGGCAGCACCATCAAACGCGTCTTCTCGCAAGCATTCAGCCTGCTCGTCGTATCCATCCGACGTGGAACGAAACTCGCCACCGCCATGGAAGCGCGCGGATTCGGATCCGACGCGCCACGAAGCCAAGCGCGCGAATCGAAACTGCATGCGGTCGACTGGCTGTTCTACGCCATCTGCATCGCGGTGCCGGCAATCGCGTTGGCCACCGCATACTACACCGGCTACTGGCATTGGGCGTTCAGCAACGTGTCCAACTAATGGATGATGATTCCCCAATCGGCAGCTAAATGAAAAAGCTCTCTGTCATACGTTCCAATCGGAATCGTATGACAGAGAGCTTTATCCTATTTCGGCAAGCCTTACACGGCTTCTTACTTGGCGAGCTTATCCAGCAGCAACGCTTCGGTGATGACGTTGTTCTTCAACGCCGGCAGACTGATGGACTCGTTCGGGCTATGCGCGTTGGCCTTCGGATCCTCCGGACCGGTGACCAGCACCTGCGCCTTCGGGAAGATGCGCTGCAATTCCGGAATGAACGGGATGGAGCCACCCTCGCCCTTGTTGACCGGAGCCACACCGAACGCTTCCTCCATGGCGTTCATGGCGTCCTTGGTGGCCTCAGCGTTCGGATCCATGGCCCAGCCCATGCCGTTGTCGAGCTTGTCGACCCACACTTCGGCACCGAACGGCGCATGCTCCACCATGAACTTGGCCAACGCCTCCTGGGCCTCTTCCGGGCGCTGGTTCGGCGCGGTGCGCAAGCTCAGACGGAACGTGGTTTCAGGAGAGATGACGTTGAAGGATCCTTCCACCGGATGCGCGTC
>ERZ827450.2199-NODE-2199-length-16741-cov-3.084262_pt1 | contig 16741 bp, 10 predicted proteins | sample MGYA00519773_ERZ827450 | MGnify/ENA primary metagenome ERZ827450 (study PRJEB31778, sample SAMEA3449306) | human gut metagenome | biome: human gut; feature: human-associated habitat; material: faeces | place: United Kingdom | collected 2010/2012 ...
CGTGTTCAAGTTCAATGTTGCTCTGGAAGAGGGCTTCAACACCATCCTGGCCGTTGCCGGTGACGTGAAGGATTCCATCACGCTGGAAAAGGTCGAGAAGGAGCCTGATTGCTACACTCTGCCTGAGTTCAACGAGCGTCAGGAGGGCGTTGCCAACTGGTTCAAGCAGGTCGGCAGCCTGGATCTGAAGGCTCCGATGGAGTTCCCCGAGGGCTATTACAGCATCAAGGACAGCATGGAAGATCTCTCCAAGAACGAAGAGGCTCTGGCTCTCGCCACCAGGGCTGTCAAGCTGGCCACCAACTTTGACGTCAAGCCCGGCGTTGGCATGTGGGATATGATGAAGCGCATGACCCCTGAGGCTATGGCTAAAATGATCAACATGCCCGACGGCTTTATCGAGAGCCTGAACGCACAGCTGATCAAGATCAAGAAGTAAGTACTTCCTGCATCTGAACACCAAAAGCGAACGAACCGCCCCGGCACTGCACAAAGCAGCCCTGCCGGGGCGGTTTTCGTTTCCTCATTTCCACACACGCTGGCAAACCAAAAGGGCCCTGCGGCATTTGCTGCAGGGCCCTTTCGGTTATGGGAGATCATGAAATATCAAAGCATCTTTGCCGCGCTATCCCAGCCTGTGGCTCAGCGCTTCTTGCTGCGCTTCTTCTTGCGCGGGGCAGAACGGGCAGGGTTCTGGGTGGGAACAGAATCATTGGAGCGCTTCTGCTCCATCCGATATCTGACGTAATTGGGAATCACGACCGCGATCACGATCAGCAGGATCCAGACCAGGATGCTGGGCTGCTCGTGGTTGGTGTTGAACAGAAACTGCATGACATTATCCATAGGGTGTTTTCCTTTCCGGCCCAGCAGGCCGCCAGAGGGCTTTTTACAGCCAGATGTTGCCGTTCTCGTCCGGTTTCATGGGCACGGCAATGATGAAGTCCACGATGGTCATGGCGGCAGAGAAACCACTCCAGAAGGTTGCCAGATACAGTAGGCCCAGCACCGGACGCTTGGCATAGAACTGGTGCGCACCAAACGCACCCAGAATGCACAGGCGCATATACTTCTTGCGGCTGACACAGTGCTTTTCACGGTGTTCTCTCCAGTATAACAGGTGGTCGATGGTGTTCCAGATGAACCCATGGTCCGGGTCCTTTCCCCACTGTGTCTTTTCTTCCATTTACGATGTACCTCTTGTCTGAATTTTGTTCCAAAAGCAGAAAACCGCCCGCCGCAAGGGCGAGCGGTTTTTCTATTTGATTTTACAGGTTTCCGCAGAAAATTGCAAGTACCAATTAGGCGTTCTCAGCCATGGCCTTCATCTTGATCTGAGCGACCTCATCCTGGATCTCTTCCATCTTCTCCTTGGTCAGGGGATAGAACTTCATAGCGATCAGGTTGCAGACCAGGCCGATCATGATCATGCCGTATGCGCAGAAGACAACGCCGCCGCGCAGGCCCGGGGTAACAGGGTCACCCATAACGGGGTTGTGGTCGGTGTAGCCGCACATGCTGAACATGACACCGGCGACCATGGGTGCGAAAGAGGAGGCCAGCTTATCCACGAAGCTGAACAGGGTGCCCATCAGGCCGGGGACGTACTTGCCGGTACGGTAGACTTCGTAGTCGGCGCAGTCAGCGGTCATGGGGATAACGATGTTGCCGGAAATGCCCTGGAAACCAGCGGCGATAATGGTCAGAACGAGGTACAGGATCAGGAAGTAGCCCCAGTTCAGAGCACCGGTAGCGGGGTTAGAGGTCATGGTGGTGGGATCGCCCAGCAGCCACAGGGCTGCCAGAGCGCCGTTGATGACCAGACCACCCACAGAGCCGATCAGCATGGCCTTGCGCTGACCCAGTCGGGTAGCAAAGAAGCTGATGAACAGGAAGCACACGATGGTGCTGGGGATGGTGACCAGACCGGTAACGTTACTCTGCAGCAGGTTGGAACCGGCGATGCAGGCGAACATGGCGACCATGACGGCGCTGGACTTTGCAGAGGAGCCCAGTTTATCGGTAGATGCGGACAGGACCAGCATCTGAATGGCGCGGTTGTTCTTCAGGGTATCCCAGTAATCCTTCAGGCCGACCTTGACAGGTTTGCCGGTGCCGAAGAACTCAGGACGATCCTTGGGGGTAATGGAGATCACAGCGATCACGGTGAAGCAGGCGGACATGATAGCGGTCATCAGCCACAGGGTGTGCATGAACTGGGTGGAAGCGTAGCCGCCCACATCGGTGTAGCCATCAGCAATACGAGGGATGATGATGCCCAGAATGGCGAACAGCAGGGTGTTGAACACGCCGTCGAAGGAAGCGAACATAGGGCGCTGCTTGGGGTCATTGGTCATGCAGCTCTGTGCAGACTTGGTAACAACACACTGGCAGGTGTAGCCCAGGTAGTAGACCATCAGAACGACCACATAGAAGGGGAAGCGCACGCCCTGAGGCAGCTTGTGGGTGACATGGAAAGCGATGTAGCTGGTCACGCACAGGATGATCTGACCGATCACGATGAACGGGCGGTTCTTGCCGAACTTGCCGTTGGTCTTATCGACCATGAAGCCGACGAACGGGTCAGTGACACCGTCCCAGATACGCATCATCATGGTCAGGGAAGAAGCGACCATCATGCCAACGCCGACCCAGCCCATCAGGTAGTAGGTAGCGTAGTTCATCATCATCAGATAAACGTTGGTTGCGGTGTTGTTCAGCGCGTAGCCTGCGATACGCCACAGGGGAACGCGGTGGATGCCGTTGTGCTCATAGTCCTTATCATAGAACTTATCCGGCAGACTTCTGGTTTTTGCCATTTCATTCTCTCCTTTGTTCACACAGGAACATTCTCCGTTTTCTCCATGGGGCTTACAGCTGCCACTGCGTACCAGCCCGTCCGGAACTTTATGTCTATATTATGAACGCTTTTTGATATATCTGTTAGTAATATTTTAAGGTGAAACAGGTCAATTTTACGATTATGGGAAAAGTTTCACGAATGTGAAAAATTCTATTGTGCTTATTGCACAATCAATTGATATACTAGTATAGCACAACGCCAGTTAGCTGCCACTATGTTCTGCGCCGGAGAACGGGCCTGCAAACGCCAAAAAGGGCCCACGGCAAATGCCGCAGGCCCTTTCTGGCGCTAGGAGGTAAATGAATGAATAGAGGAAGATGTCAGATCAGGATGTCGCCGTTCTCATCGGCATGCATGGGCAGTGCAATGAGAAGGTCGGTCACGCAGAGGAAGAAGGGCACCACGCTCCAGAAGAACAGGGTGTAGAAGGCCGCCAGCGCATACCGCTTTTCATAGTAGCGGTGGCCGCCGCACCAGCCCAGAAACAGGCAGAGCAGAAGGTACTTCTTTTTGTTCACCTTGTGCCTTACGCGGTTCTTTTTCCAATCGTGATACTTACCAATGAGGCCCGGGCTCTTCTCCTTTTCGAGATCGATGCCGGCTTCCAGCTTGGCATCCTGCAGCGCCAGCTCCGCCTTGATAAAGTCATCCCGTGTGAACTCTTCGCCGGTCTCCAGCTTGTGGAACACATCGTCCGTTACCTGCTGGCGGCTGCCGGTGCCGTAATAGCCGGTGCTCCAATCGTCCTTTTCCTCGTCGTAGTGCTCCACATCGCCCAGCAGTTCGCCGGTGGTGGGGGCCTTTTCCGGGGCCTCAGCGGAGGGGGCCGGGGTGATCTCAGGGGTCTGGTTCAGCTTGTTTTCTTCTGCCATAGTGGTATTCCTTCCGGGTCTCAGGGTATCAGAAAGTCCTGCGGCAGAGGATGGCCCGCCGCAGGACATTTCCGGTTACGATGCAGGACAGCGGCGCTGTCCCGGATTCAAAATTTCCGCAGGGAGATGGTTGGCCTTAAGCCTGCTTTGCAGCAGCCTCAGCCTTGATGCGGCCGATCTCAGCCTGGATCTCTGCCATCTTCTCCTTGGTCAGGGGATAGAAGTGCATAGCCACAACGTTGCACAGCCAGCCAACGATGGGCAGCAGGACGAAGCAGCCGATGGTTGCCCAGAAGATGCCGTCAGAGTACGGAGTCATGGTGTCGGGCAGAGCGTCCTTGAAGCCGACCATGGAGTAGAACAGAGCCACAACGGTAGCAGCCAAAGAGGAGACCAGCTTATCCACGAAGCTGAACAGGGTGCCCAACAGGCCGGGAACGTACTTACCGGTACGATAGACCTCGTAGTCAGCGCAGTCAGCGGTCATGGTGATAACGATGGAGGAGGACAGTGCCTGCACGCCGGACCATGCGATGACCAGCAGCACGAAGATCAAAGCGGTGGTGGTCCAGCCGGTGAACAGGGTGCCCCAGGTGTCAGGACGGATCAGGCGGAATGCGGGCAGAGAGAACTTGGAAGCATCGCCCTTGGGGTTGAAGAAGAACAGGAACAGGGTGATGGCGATGGAGCCGATGATGCCGCCCCAGGTACCCACCAGCATGGATGCCTTCTGGCCCATCTGACGAGCGATCTTGTTCATCAGCAGCAGAGAAATCAGGCAGATGGGGATAGAGGTGATCTGAGAGTAGCTGGAGTATGCGGCATAGTTGCCGAAGATGATGCCGAACAGGCAGATCATAACGGTAGCGTTGCTCTTGGTGGACATGAACAGCTTATCGGTAGATGCGGAGACCACCAGCATCTGGATGGCACGGTTGTGAGCCAGGGTGTCAACGTAATCCTTGATGCCGACCTTCTGGGTGGTGCCCAGACCGAAGTACTTCGGATTGTCCTTACGCCACAGGGCGATGATGGCGCAGACTGCAAAGACAGCGGACAGGCCGCCGAACATCAGCTGCATGGTGGTGAACAGGCCGGGGTTGTAGAAAGCGGACAGGCTGCCGCCGGACTTCTCCACGATGCCTGCCAGAGCAGGGTTCTGTGCCACCAGAGAAGCGATCTCGGCAGCGTTGGCCTCGGCAGTCAGGGTGAACTTGGGCACCAGGACATCGGTGACAATGATGGGGAAGAGAATGTTCATCAGGATGATGTTGTACACGGTATCGCACATTGCGAAGATGGGGCGCTGCTTGGGATCGTTGGTCAGGCAGGTCTGAGCAGACTTGGTGACAACGCACTGGCAGGTGTAGCCCAGGATGTAGACCATGTAGATGATGATGAACGCAACAAAGCGGACACCAGTGCCCATCTTGGGGATGAAGTTGAACATCACGAAGGTGGTGACGAACATGATGATCTGACCGATGACAATGAACGGACGGTTTTTGCCGAACTTGCCGTTGGTCTTATCGACCATCATACCAACGAACGGGTCGGTGACACCGTCCCAGACACGCATGATGGTAACAATGGAACCGGCCAGCACGGATGCCAGACCGACGATACCGATCAGGAAGTAGCTGATGTAACCGACCACCAGCATGTAGGTGTTGGTGGAGGTGTTGTTCAGAGCGTACATCATGATCTCCCACATTTTCGCTCTGTGGATGCCGTTTTCTTCAAGCGGCTGTTTGACCTTTGCCATAGAGAAGCTCTCCTTTCAATTCTGCGGCCGGTGTGCTGCCACTCACTCCGGCCTTTCATTCGGTCCCCCGTGGGCTGCGGCTGCCACATCGCGAACCGGGGGATTTTTATGTATACATTATGAACTATCCCTCAAATTTCTGTTAGTAAAATTTTGAGGTAAAACAGGACAATATTACTCTTCTTGGGCGAAATCAACAGTTTCAAAAAACAGCGTTCGTCATTTTGCACATGATTGTAAGATACTAGTACAGCACATTCCACAAAACAGACTTGTATTCCAACCGCGTGCAAAAAAGAATACAAGGAAAGTGCGGAAATATCCAAAAAATTTTCTAGTTGTTCCGCGCGGCGGCCTATTATAATAGGTATAGCATCTGCGGCTCTGTGGCATGGGCCGCTGCTTTCAAAAGAAAAGGAGAAAACACTATGGCAGTGAAAGCATCCGAGCGTGTAAAGCGCTACCAGAACCCCAACGGCCCCACCATCAGCACCGTGGAGCGCAAGGTCATCGAGCAGGACGGCCTGTATTTCAAGGACATCGACGGCACCGGCACCGTCAGCGCAGTCAACGACTGGCGCTTGACCCCGGCTGAGCGCGCCGAGGCCTATGTCAAGGTTCTGACCACCAGCGAGAAGATCGGCCAGATCTTCACCTCCGACTGGCGCATGGGCCCCAAGTATCCTTCCCCCCGTCTGGCAGCCAACGGCCACAAGCCCGTGGCGGACGAAAGCGGTCTGCTGGACGAGGCACCCGTGAACGTCTCCGACAGCATCTTCGGCTCCCAGTCCCTGCCCAGCACCTCTGACATGGTCAAGAAGAGCTTCAACCGCCACGTCATCCTGCGCGAGAGCCCCACACCCGAGGATCTGGCAGATTACCTGAACCAGCTGCAGTATCTGACCGAGACCTGTGATCACTTTGTTCCCATGCAGGTCATGTCCAACAGCCGCAACGAGAACGGCGAGGTCGTGTTCGGCATGAACGATGCCACCGGCGTGTTTGCCACCTATCCCGGCACCCTGGGCATTGCTGCTGCCGTCAAAGGCACCGCACGCATCGACATCATCGACAAGTTCGCCGACACCATCCGCCGCGAGTGGAATGCCTGCGGCCTGAAGAAGGGCTACATGTACATGGCCGACTGCGTCACCGACCCCCGTTGGCAGCGCACCTTCGGCACCTTTGGCGAGGACCCCGCACTGATTGAGGAGATCTTCGACCACCTGATCCCCGGCATCCAGGGCGGCAGCAACGGCGTTACCCCCGAGGGTGTTTCCATGACCGTGAAGCATTTCCCCGGCGGCGGTGCCCGTGAGAACGGCTTTGACCCCCACTATGCAGCAGGCCAGTGGAACATCTACGCCACCCCCGGCTCCCTGCAGAAGTACCACATCCCGGCATTCCGCGCCGCCATCCGCCACAATGCCGAGTCCATCATGCCCTACTACTCCAAGCCCAGCGCTGAGAAGAGCGCTCCGCAGGAGGACTTCAACGGCAACCCCATCGAGCTCCAGCCCTACGGCTTTGCCTACAACAAGGTGTTCATCGACGGCCTGCTGCGCGGCCAGATGGGCTTCAAGGGCTACATCAACTCCGACACCGGCATCGTCCACAATATGTGCTGGGGCGTTGACATGCTGGACGAGCCCGAGCGCATCGGCTATGCTGTCACCCAGAGCGGCGTGGACCTGATCTCCGGCCTGCTGGACAACGAGCTGGGCGAGGAGAGCTACGCCCGCGGCACCAACGACTACTACGACACCCACGCGGTGCCCGCCGGCTTCAAGAAGGAAGATCTGGTGCTGACCGATGCCAGCCTGAACCGCGCTGTCAGCCGCACCCTGACCGAGCTGTTCCGTCAGGGCATGTTCGAGGACACCTACGCCGACCCCAGGAAGGCCGCCGAGGTCGTTGCCACCAAGGCCGACTGGGAGGAAGCTTCCCGCGTGCACCGCGAGTCCGTTGTCCTGCTGAAGAACGACGACACCCTGCCCCTGAAGGACGGCACCAAGGTCTACGCTGAGGCCTTTGGCAAGAGCGCCGAGGCCGGTGAGGCCGCCACCAAGGCCCTGCGCGAGATGCTGGGCAATGTCACTCTGGTGGACACCCCCGATGAGGCCCAGGTGGCCCTGCTGATGGTCAGCCCCCAGTCCGGTGCATACTTCAACGCCACCCCGGGCTACCTGGAGCTGGACATCTGCGAGGACAAGACTGTCTGCAACGTGGACGAAAGCGGCAAGCCCACCACCGAGACCCACAAGGAGACCACTCTGGTGGGCGCAAACCGTCTGGCCGGTATCGCTGCTGCGGTCCACGCACACGGCGGCAAGGTCGTTTCCAACATCAACTGCCCGCTGGCCTGGGAGGTCGGCAATGTGGAGAAGGTCTCCGACGCTCTGACCGTTGGCTTTGACACCTACCCCTCCGCAACGCTGGATGTGATGTTCGGCCGCTTTGCTCCCGTTGGCAAGCTGCCCCTGACCCTGCCCAAGGGCGACGAGGTGCTGGCTGTGAACGCGGACGGTGTCTGCATCAGCCCCAACGACGTGCCCGGTTTTGCAAAGGATGCCTACATGCCCGACAGCATGAAGGACGAGAACGGCAAGGCTTACGCCTACCGTGATGCCGCAGGCAACTACTACGAGATGAACTTCGGCCTGACGTTCTGAGGGCAGCCCTCTCCGTCTCGCTCAAACCAAAGGAGACACTTTCCATGGCACAAACGCAGAAAAAACAGCAGGATATGGGCACGGGTGACGTGAAAAAGCTCCTGCTCCAGCTGATGATCCCCGCCGTTGTGGCGCAGGTGGTCAACCTGCTGTACAACATCGTGGACCGCATCTACATCGGCCACATCTCGGGGATCGGCGCGGCGGCTCTGACCGGCGTGGGCCTGTTTACCCCCATCCTGATGCTCCTGAACGCCTTTGCCATGCTCATCGGCTCCGGCGGCGCGCCCCGCACCGCCATCGCCATGGGCCAGGGCGACAAGAAGCAGGCAGAAAAGATCGTCAGCAACAGCTTTACCATGCTGCTGCTCTTCTCGGTCGTCCTGACCATCGTCTTTTACGCCGCCGCACCCACCCTGCTGCGGCTGTTTGGTGCCAGTGACACCACCCTGCCCTACGCTCTGGCTTACAGCCGCATCTACATTCTGGGCACCATCTGCGTGCTGATCGTGCTTGGCATGAACACCTTCATCACCGCGCAGGGCTTTGCCAAGATCAGTATGCTGACCACCGTTATCGGCGCGGTCATCAACATCGTGCTGGACCCCATCCTCATCTTTGGGCTGGGCATGGGCGTAAAGGGTGCTGCCATTGCCACCGTGCTGAGCCAGGCAGTGGGTGCCATCTGGGTCATCCGCTTCCTCACCGGCCCCAAGACCATCCTCAAGATCCGCAAAGAGGACATGAAGCTGGAAGGGAAGATCATCATGCCCGTGCTGGCACTGGGCATTTCCACCTTCGTCATGCTCTCCACCGAGAGCCTGCTGTCCATCAGTTTCAGCTCCAGCCTGGCCCGTTACGGCGGTGACGTGGCCGTGGGTGCCATGACCGTGATCACCAGCGCCTCCCAGCTGTGCACCTTGCCCATCTCGGGCATCTGCCAGGGCGGCCAGCCGGTGATGAGCTTCAACTTCGGTGCAGGCAAGAGGGACCGCGTCAAGCAGGCGTTTCGCTTCCAGCTGACCCTCTGCCTGAGCTACACCACCATCTTCTGGCTGCTGATGATGCTGGTTCCCGGTGCAGTGGCGGGCATCTTCACCTCGGATGCCGCCCTGATCGATTACACCACATGGGCCATGCGCATCTATATGGCGGGTATCTTCTCCACCGGTGTCCAGATCGCCTGCCAGCAGAGCTTTATGGCGCTGGGTCAGGCCAAGGTCAGCCTGCTGCTGGCCTGCCTGCGCAAGCTCATCCTGCTCATTCCCCTCATCTTCATCCTGCCCCATGTGGTCGCAAACCCCGTGTTCGGCGTGTTCCTCGCCGAACCCGTCAGCGACATCATCGCCGCTGCCGTGACCGCCACCACCTTCTTCCTCCAGTTCAATAAGATCCTGGACAAGGGCGCTGGCAGGGTCTGATGCCTTGTCCGCCTGAAAATAATCATCCGTATCACCACAACCATCTGATCAAAAAAGGAGTATCCTCGTGGAAAAGAATGTTCTGAACACCGACCTGTCCGGCAAGGTTGCCGTGGTCACCGGTGCCAGCGGCACCCTTTGTTCCATTTTCGCCAAGGCTCTGGCCCGGGCAGGAGCCAAAGTGGCTCTGCTGGGCCGCAACATGGAGAAGCTGAAGGAGCTGGCCAATGCGATCGAGGCAGAAGGCGGCGTGGCCAAGGGCTACACCTGCAATGTTATGAACAAGGCCAACTGCCTGCAGGTGGCAGAGGAGGTGATGGCGGATCTGGGTCCCTGCGACATTCTGGTGAACGGTGCCGGCGGCAACAACCCCCGGGCCAACACCGACAAGGAATTCTTCGAGATGGCGGATCTGGACGATGACACCGTGACCTTCTTCGATCTGGACGAGAGCGGCGTGGAGATGGTGTTCAACCTGAACTTCATCGGCACCCTGCTGCCCACGCAGGCCTTTGCCCGGCAGATGGTGGGCCGCCCCGGCTGCAACATCATGAACATCTCCAGCATGAACGCCTACCTGCCCCTGACCAAGATCCCGGCCTACTCCGGCTCCAAGGCTGCTGTCACCAACTTCACCCAGTGGCTGGCAGTGCACTTCAGCAAGGTGGGCATCCGGGTCAACGCCATTGCCCCGGGCTTCTTTGCCAGTGAGCAGAACGCACGGCTCCTCTACAACGAGGACGGCACCCCCACCGCCCGCACCGAAAAGATCCTGGCTGCCACCCCCATGGGCCGCTTCGGCGACAGCGAAAAGGATCTGGTAGGTGCCCTGCTGTTCCTGCTGAACAACGAGGCTGCCGGCTTCATCACCGGCATCTGCCTGCCCATTGACGGCGGCTTCTCCGCCTACTCTGGTGTCTGATGAGGGCCCCGGCCTGAGCCGCAGACCCTGAGAGAAACAATAAGAGCCCTGGGGCTGCAGAAAATTGCAGCCCCAGGGCTCTTTCTCGTTTTTACAGACCGGCCAGCAGGATGGCCAGCACGGCTTTCTGCACATGGAGACGGTTCTCGGCCTCGTCAAAGATCTCGTCGGCGTGCTCTTCAAAGACAGCGGTGGAGATCTCCTCGCCCCGGTGCGCAGGCAGGCAGTGGAGGAGCATGGCATCGGGCTTTGCGCCCTCCATCAGCCTGCTGGTCACCTGAAAGCCCGCGAAGTCCCGCAGGCGGCGCTCACTTTCGGGGGTGCCGGGGGCCGTATTCCATGCGGCGGTCACCACCACATCGGCATCCTTCACACCCTCGGCGGGGTCAGTGAGCAGGTGAAACTTTTCGCCATACTTGTGGGCGAACATCAGCACGTCGGCGGCGGGGCGGTAGCCCTCGGGGCAGACGCAGGTCACACGCATCCCTGCCAGCAGGCCGCCTACGATGAGGCTGTTTGCCATGCTGCAGCCATCGCCAATAAAGCAGAGCTTCTGGCCCTCCAGCGTGCCCCGGCGCTCCCGGATGGTCATCAGGTCGGCCAGCACCTGGCAGGGATGGGCGTAATCCGTCAGGCCGTTGATCACCGGCACACCGGCCAGCTCGGCAAACTCTTCCAGATCGCACTGGCGGTAAGTGCGCCAGACCACGCAGTCGTAGTAGCGGCCCAGCACCCGGGCGGTGTCCTTGAGGGGCTCGCCCCGGCCGGACTGCAGCTCGGTGGCGGCGTTCATGTAATTGCCCAGACCGCCCAGCTGGTAGACACCCACCTCAAAGCTGGTGCGGGTGCGGGTGGAATTTTTGGAGAACATCAGCGCCACGCTCCTGCCCTTGAGCAGCGCCGGGGTCGTCCCGGCCTTCTGCTCTGCCTTGAGCTCCTCCGCCACATCAAGGATGTGGTGGAGCTCAGCGGGGGAGAGGTCGCTCATTTTCAGCAGATGTTTCATGCCTGCTCCTTTGGAGCCTTCTGCTCCATCTCGGTCAGCACCTCGTTCAGGATGCCCAGAGCCTTTTCCACATCGTGGGCGGTCAGGGTCAGCGGGGGCAGCAGGCGCAGGCGGCTCTTGGCCGTGAGCACCAGCAGGCCCTTTTCGCGGCAGGCGGCCAGCACGTCCGCGGCCTGGATGCCGCCAAAGAACTCGATGCCCACCATCAGGCCAATGCCGGAGAGGTTCTTCACCATGGGCAGCTTGGCCAGACCGGCGCGCAGCTGGACGGCCCGCTCGCTGACATTGGCCAGGAAGCTCTGATCCATCCGATCCACCACCACATTGGCACCGGCGCAGACCACCGGGTTGCCGCCAAAGGTGGAACCGTGGCTGCCGGGGCCCATGCCCTCGGCGGTCTTTTCGTTCAGCAGAACGGCACCGATGGGCAGGCCGCCGCCCAGGCCCTTGGCCAGCGTGACGATATCGGGCTTGAGGTTGTAGTGCTCACAGCACAGGAAGGTGCCGGTGCGGCCCACACCGGTCTGCACCTCGTCCACGATGAGGACAAGGTCCTTTTCATCACAGAGGGCACGCACAGCCTGCACATACTCAGGGTCCAGCGCCATCACGCCGCCCTCGCCCTGGATCAGCTCCAGCATAATGGCGCAGGTATGGCGGTCCACCAGTTCCCGGAGGCCTTCGATGTCACCGGCGGTGGTATAGACAAAGCCCTCGTTGAAGGGGCCGAAGTAGTTGTGGAACACCTCCTGACCGGTGGCGGTCAGGGTAGCAATGGTGCGGCCATGGAAACTGTTGACCAGCGTGATCACAACATCGCGGCCCTTGCCGTAGTGATCAAAGCTGTACTTGCGGGCAGCCTTGATGGCACCCTCGTTGGCCTCGGCACCGGAGTTCCCAAAGAACACCTTGCTCATACCGGTGCGCTTGCACAGCTTTTTGGCCAGCTTGCCGCAGGGGGCAGTGTAATAGAGGTTGGAGGTGTGCTGCAGCTTATGGGCCTGCTCGGAGACAGCCTCAGCCCAGGTCAGGTCGCAGTAGCCCAGGCTGTTCACGCCGATGCCGCTGGTGAAATCCAGATACTTCTGGCCCTCGGGGCCCTCGGCATACAGGCCGTGGCCCTTTTCCAGTGCAATGGGGTTGCGGTTATAGGTGTGCAGGACATATTCGTTGTCCCGCTTGATGACTTTTTCGGAATCCATAGATATACCCTCCTTGGTTAGCGTCCTCGCCCTCTCAGTCTCGCATTCGCTCGCCAGCCCAGGTTGTGGCTCCCAGCAGCTGCTTCGTGCAATTGCACTCGCACCTTGCTGGCCACTGCCCCAACAACTCCTCCCTCAATCCGCCACTGGCGGCGGTCGTCGTCGTTGCCCCCAAAGGGGGAGCCGATAAAAAAATTTTATCCTCTGCAACATTCCGCCCCGCTCATTCGTATCCCACTTGAACTCCGTCTGAAATTTGATCTCCAAAACGTCAAAAAACTGAGGTATCACCCGGATTTCACAAAAGATTCTCAAGATTTGCTAAAGAATCTCCGGGCAAGCCTTGCAAGCCCCGGAACCGGGTGTATAATAGGGGTATCGCCTTTGGTCCGCTCTGAGAAAAAAGAGCAGCCGCGCAATGCGTGGGAAAACACAGAAACGGTAGGAAGAAATGGAAAAATTCAGCGTCAAAAAACCGTTCACCGTTCTGGTTGCAGTCATCATGGTCATCATGCTGGGCCTTGTGTCCGTGCAGAACATGCAGACCAACCTGCTGCCAAACGTGAACACACCGTACCTGATGGTGGTCACGGTCTATCCCGGTGCCAGCCCGGAGCGTGTGGAGAACGAGGTCTCCGACGTGATGGAGAGTGCGCTGGGCACCATCTCGGGCGTGAAAAACGTCACCGCCACCTCGGCAGAAAACTACAGTCTGCTGCTGATGGAGTTTGAGGATGATACGGACATGAACAGTGCTGTGGTCAAGGTGTCCAACAAGGTGGATCAGACCACCTCCAGCCTGCCAAGCACCTGCATGACCCCCTCCATCATTGAATATACCCTGAACATGAACGCCTTTATGACCGTGGCCGTCAGCCGCGAGGGCAGCGATTCCTATGAGCTGGCCGATTTCGTCAACGACACCATGGTCCCCTATATCGAGCGTCAGGGCGGCGTTTCCAATATTTCCGCCAATGGTCTGGTTACCCGGATGGTGCAGGTGCAGCTCGATCAGGAAAAGATCGATGCCATCAACGAAAAGCTGCTGGAGGTCATTGACGTGCAGCTGGCCGATGCAAAGGCCCAGCTGGATGATGCCGAGGCCCAGATCGAGGCAGGCAGAAAGGAGTACGAGACCCAGCTGGCCAATTACGACAAGCTGGTCAGCGATACCATCAACAGCCAGTACTCCGGCGAGCTGCAGGATTCCTTCATGCTGGTCAAGAAGCAGGCACAGGCCCTTCTGGAGAGCGTCAACCAGCTCATTGCCGTGGTCAACGAGCCGGAGATCCAGCAGGCCCTGATCGATGTGCGGGACGGCCTGCAGCGGGTCGTGGACAAGTTCAACGAGACCGGAATGCAGGATATCGATTCTCTGATCGAGATCGTGGCGGAGCTGCGCGATATCACCGATAAGCTGACCACCGCTTTGCAGGATCTGCAGCAGCGCCTGAACGCGCAGGGCGACACCGCCGGCACAACGGCCGGGGAGCTGGTCGATGATCTGCAGGTGCAGCAGAGCCTGAGCAACATTTATAACACGCTGGAGAGCACCATCAAGGCCATGGACGACGTGCCCGGCCTGATGGACCAGTTCACCCAGATCGTGGGCAGCTATTCCCAGCAGCAGCTGCAGGCCTATATCAAGTTCACCGAGGCCCGCGAGATGCTGAACAATTACGAGCAGCAGCTGGCAGATGCCAAGCAGCAGTATGAGGATGCCAAGCAGATGGCCATGGAGAACTCCGACGTGGCCAAGATGCTGGATATCAACACGCTGGCACAGCTGATCTATGCCCAGAACTTCTCCATGCCCGCCGGTTATGTCAAGGATTCCAGCAACAAGTCCTGGCTGCTGAAGGTCGGCGAGGAGTACGACAGCATCGAGGATATCTCCGGTGCCCTGCTGCTCCATGTGGACGGCTTTGGCGATGTCCGCCTGTCTGACGTGGCCGATGTGCAGATCATCGACAACGCGGAAGACAGCTTTACCCGCCTGAACGGCGAGCGCTCCGTGGTGCTGAAGATCTTCAAGAGCAACTCTTCCAGCGCCGGTGAAGTTTCCGGCAACTGCAAGGCCGCCTTCAAGGAGCTGGAACAGAAATACGATGGCCTGCATGTGGTCGTGCTGTCCAACCAGGGCAACTACATCAGCATCATCGTCAGCAGCATCCTGAGCAGTATGCTCATCGGTGCGGCCCTTGCCATCATCGTGCTGGCCATCTTCCTCAAGGATATCAAGCCCACGCTGGTGGTCGGCATCAGTATCCCGCTGTCGGTGCTGTTTGCCGTGGTGCTCATGTACTTCACCGGTCTGGATATGAATATTATGACGCTGGCGGGCCTGTCCCTTGGCATTGGTATGCTGGTGGACAACTCCATCGTCGTCATCGAGAACATTTACCGTCTGCGCAGCCGCGGCGTGCCCGCTGCCCGCGCGGCGGTCCAGGGCACCAAGCAGGTGGGCATGGCCATCATGGCTTCCACCCTCACCTCTGTCTGCGTGTTCCTGCCCGTCATCTTCACTTCCGGTGTCATCAAGAGCCTGCTGCAGCCCATGTCCATGTGCATCGGCTACTGTCTGGCTGCTTCCCTCATCGTGGCGCTGACGGTTGCCCCGGCGGCCTCCTCTACCCTGCTGAAAAACTCCAAGCCCAAAGAGCTTAAGTGGTTCGACAAGGTGCAGGAAAAGTATGTCAAGAGCCTGGAATGGTGCTTCCAGCACCGCTGGGCACCGTTGGGCGCGGCAGTGGTGCTGCTGGTGTTCTGCGGTTGGCGCGTGATGTCCATGGGCGTTGAGATGCTGCCCACCATCACCAGCAACGAGGCTATCGTCACCCTCTCCACCGAGAAGGATATGACCAAGGAAGAATCCTATGCCGTGGCTGAGAATGTCATTGATGCCCTGCTGGCTGTGGACAACGTGGAAGAGGTGGGTGTTACCACCGACAGCCGCGTGGCCGGAATGGATGTCGGCCAGCTGGGCCTGCCCCAGACCATCACCGACCTGCTGAACGCCGCCAACAGCTACGGCACCTACCAGATCAACGTGATGCTGGACGAGAGCCTCTCCTCCCGGCAGATCGAACAGGCCCGTGAGGCGCTGGAGGAAGCTGTGAACGGCGTGGAGAACTGCACCGCCACCGTTGAGATCAGCGGAATGCAGGAGCTGACCAGTCAGCTGGATATGGGCCTGACTGTCCAGGTCTCCGGCAACGACATCGACACCATGACTGCCCTCTCCGAGAAGGTGGTGGATATGGTCAACGAGATGGACGGCTTCACCAATGCAACCAACGGTCTGGGCAGCGGCGATGCCACCATCAACCTGCAGATCGACCGGGATAAGGTCCGCTCCTACGGCCTGACCGTGGCGCAGGTCTACCAGCAGATCGCTGCCAAGCTGACCACCACCACCACGGCCCAGACCCCCGTTGCCATCGATGGCTCCACCATGAACGTCCAGATCAGCAACAATCTGGACCCCATGACCAAGGAAAACATGATGGATATGACCTTTACGACCTCCGTCATGGCCGCCGACGGCACCACCGAGACCGGCACCTGTACGCTGGGCGATATGGCCACCTGGGTCACCGGCTCCACCCCGGACTCCATCACCAGCAAGAACCAGACCCGATATATCAGTGTGACGGCGGACGCGGTGGAGGGCACCAATACCACCACCGAGACCCGCGCGCTGGAAAAGAAGCTGAACGAGTTTGCCGCATCCGATGAAATGCCCGAGGGCTGCAGCTTCTATATGGGCGGCGGCTCTGAGATCAACGGCATGGTGGTGGATCAGATGGGCCAGTGGATGTTCCTGGCTCTGCCCTTCGTCTACCTTGTTATGGTGGCCCAGTTCCAGAGCCTGCTCTCCCCCTTCATCGTTCTGTTCACCATTCCGCTGGCCTTTACCGGCGGTCTGCTGGGCCTGCTGCTCACCGGCCAGCAGCTGACCATGATCTCCCTGATGGGCTTCATCGTGCTGATGGGTACGGTCGTCAACAACGGCATC
>ERZ827450.2210-NODE-2210-length-16690-cov-5.562068_pt1 | contig 16690 bp, 6 predicted proteins | sample MGYA00519773_ERZ827450 | MGnify/ENA primary metagenome ERZ827450 (study PRJEB31778, sample SAMEA3449306) | human gut metagenome | biome: human gut; feature: human-associated habitat; material: faeces | place: United Kingdom | collected 2010/2012 ...
TGAGGTTTTTTCAGCAGAATCAGTGAAAAAAGCGAAAAGAATTGCAAGTGATAATCATGTGGATGTTGCCATTTGTGATGTGAATCTTCCGGATGGAAACGGATTAGAGCTTGTCAGATGGATGCGGAATTGTCAAAATGTATATATTATCTGTCTTACCGCGTTGGATCAGGAGACAGATCAGGTCATGGGATATGAAGCCGGTGCGGACGATTATATGACGAAACCGTTCAGCCTTTCCGTACTTCTTCTGAAAATCGAGGCTCATTTCCGCCGCAGAAAGAATGAACCCGGAACTCCAAAAATTCATTCAAAGGATATCGTATTTATCCCCGGAGAGATGAGGGCGTTCGTAAAGGAAAGAGAAATAAGCCTTACGAAGAATGAACTGAAAATGCTGTCCTTTTTTCTTCAAAACCCGAAACAGATTCTTTCAAAAACACAGCTGTTAGAAAACGTGTTTGATCTGGATGGTGATTTTATGGATGAAAATACGGTAGCTGTGAACATCAGAAGGCTTCGGGAGAAAATCGAAGAGAATCCGGCGGCTCCGGTCTATATTAAAAACATCCGCGGGCTTGGGTATATATGGAATCAGGAGGTAAGTCAGTGACGAAACGACATCGTAAAAAGTGGGTTGATGCCTTGTCACTGGTGCTGCCGGTCCTACTCTTTTTTGCGGTATTGAACTGCTTTACCACCTATTTATATTATCAGGATTATCAATGTAAAATGGATATCCTGACAGAAGTTGCGGCGGGCGCAGAGACCACCGGCATGGATGCTGCCGCAGGATGGCTGAAAGGAAACGACCATCAAGCCAATGAACAAGGTAAGCAATTATTAGAGCAATACGGGTACTGGGAAAACAAAGGGACTTCGTTTTATGTGCGCTTCCGGCAGAATATCATGATAACCGGCTGTACAAGTGCAGTGCTGTGTCTGTCTTTGCTGACGTTCCTGTTTTACCGGAAGAAAGCTGAGGCGAAAGAAAGTCGGAAACGATTGGAGCAGCTAGAGCAAATCCTGATTGCATTTCGGGAAAATCACTTTGAGGTAGTGCCGGACACAGAAGATCATGTCGGGCAGGAAAGACTGAAATTTCAGCTTGAAGCAATCGGACATCATATCCAGCTGCTGCAGGAGCAAGCCAGAGCGGAGAAGGAAAGCACAAAGGAAATGGTATCCGACATTTCCCATCAGCTGAAAACCCCGGTTGCAGCCTTGGATACCTGCTTTAGCATATTGCTGCGGAACAATCTGAGTGAGACGGAGCAACAGGAATTTCGCATCCGCTGCCGGAGTGCATTGGACGGATTGGAAACATTGTTGCAGTCTCTGCTGGAAATATCCAAACTGGAGACAGGTTTGATTCAGCTTGATCGGAAAACACTTCCCATTATGGATACGATCATCTCCGCAGTAAACCGAACGTATCCAAAGGCAGCGGAGAAAGGGATAGAACTTATTTTCGACTGCAACGAATCACTGGAGCATTGTGCACTCATGCAGGATAAACGCTGGCTTGGAGAAGCGATCATTAACGTTTTGGACAATGCCATCAAATACAGCCCGGAACATTCAAAAATCACGATCCGTCTGCAAAAAAGAACCGGCTTTGTGAGAATTGAGATCGAGGATCAGGGAATCGGAATCCCGCAGAGTGAATACCATAAAATATTCCAGCGGTTTTACAGAGGGACTGCGCCGGAAGTCCGCGAAAAGAGCGGAACCGGCATCGGTCTGTATCTGTCCAGACAGATTATTGAGCAGCATGGTGGGACAATCACGGTAGCCTCCGGCAAAGTCAGAAAAGGAAGTACCTTTTTGATTCAGCTGCCGGAGAATGGACTTTCATAGAGATGATGAGCAGAAGTCTTTCAAATCTGTAAGACTTCTGCTCTCTTTTTGAAAGTGAAATGAAAGGTTCCTTTGATACAATGCTGGTAAATAAGAAAAGGAGGCCATTGGAGTGGGCGTGATATTAGAAACGAAGCAGCTTTGCAAATTTTATGGGACGGGGGAAAATCAGGTCAAAGCCGTCAATCATGTGAATATCCAGATTGAGCAGGGAGAATTTGTCGCCATTGTCGGAAAATCCGGCTCCGGAAAAAGTACCCTGCTGCATATGATGGGCGGGCTGGATACACCAACCAGCGGCAGCGTGATCCTGTCTGACAAGGACCTGTATTCCATGAAGGAGGATCAGCTGGCCGTTTTCCGGAGAAGAAAGATCGGATTTGTATTTCAGGCATTCAATCTGGTATCCTCCATCAATGTGTGGGAAAATATCGTTCTTCCGCTGGGGCTTGACGGGAAAAAAGTGGATAACGCTTATGTCAATGATATTATCACCACACTGGGTCTTGAACACCGGATTCATAATCTTCCGAATACCCTCTCCGGAGGACAGCAGCAGCGCGTTGCGATTGCAAGAGCCCTGGTAAACAGACCGGAGATCTTGTTTGCGGACGAGCCAACCGGAAATCTTGATTCCAAGACAAGTGACGAGGTGATCGCGCTGCTGAAAATGAGCGCAAAAAAATATGGACAGACGATTGTAATGATTACCCATGATGATGAGATCGCGCAGGTTGCTGACCGTATTTTAGTCATTGAGGATGGACAGGTGGTGGATTTCAATTGAGGACGATCAGCAAAATTGCATTCAGCAACGACAAAAGAAATCGGACAAGAAGTGTCCTCATTATGACGGCGATTTGCCTGACTACCATGCTTCTGGTCATTATCAGTACAATTGGAAATGGCCTGATCCTCTTACAGAAGGATCAGGCGGCAAGCTCATACGGAAGCAACTACGGCCTGTTTATCGCCGCAGATGGTACGCAATTAAAAGAAGTGGAACGCAGAGCTGAGATATCTGATATCGGCATCATGTGTACGGAGGGCATCCTGAAAGGAAATGAAAATGGCGGCTTTGTCAGTGCGGATGAAACGGTCAGGAAAATGCTTCCCTATAATCAGGAATATGTGTTGAAGGAAGGTACCTATCCGGAAAAGGCGCAGGAAATTGCCGCAGGACGCGCTTTCTTTGATGCAGTGGGATACCATGATGTAAAGGTCGGAGACACCGTAACATTGGAGTACCGTTCCGGCATGCAGTCGGAATACGCACCGGTGGAATTTACTGTCAGCGGGATTTTATATGACCGGGATGAATATACCATCGAGGCTTCCTATGTTGTATTCGGTTCGCAGGATTTTTATAATGAGCGTGTTGCGGAGGGTGACAGGCAATATAATATCTATTTTACCTTGAGCGATTCTGCAAATGTATCTATGAATAATGTTGCGCCTGTTATAAAAGAAATCGCGGATTCCTGCGGCATTGACCAGAAAAACGTGGTCATCAATGACCTCTACCTGCAGTGGGTATTGCAGCCGAGCTATGAAATGATTGTGGTTTGTGGAACCCTGATCCTCGGAATCGTGCTGTTTTCCGTTGTGGTCATTTATAATATCTTCCAGGTCGGGATCGCCCAGAAGGTTCAGGAGTACGGAAAAATCAAGGCTCTGGGTGCAACCAGAAAGCAGATGAAGCAGTTGATCTTTCGTGAGGGCATTCTTCTGGCGGTTCCTTCGATACCGCTGGGGCTGCTGTTTGGTTTCCTGATTGCAAAAGTCAGCTTCAACTGGCTGGTGGAGCAGGGAAATCTGGTATCGTCCGGAATCAAGAACCATCAGGTGCCTCTGTTTTCACTGACAATTATGCTCATCTGCATTTTTGTATCGTTTCTTACGGTCGTTTTGGCTCTGCGCAAACCCATGAAAATTGTTTCCCGGATTTCACCCATCGAAGCGACACGGTATCTTGGCGGCTCCAAAACGCAAAAACAGGGCAGACGAAAAGGCAGAAAAGCTGTCACCGTTTTCTCCATGGCAATGGCAAATGTGACAGGCAATCCGAAAAGAAGCATTGCTACGATTCTTACCATGGGGCTTTCCTGTGTATTGTTTGTCATTATCTCTAATTATGTTGGAAATATTGACACGGAGCACGAGGCGCGGCTTGCAGTCAACCATGGACAATTTGAGTTGCAGCTGGATTATTCCCAGGATTATGATGAAGCCTATTCGGAGAATAATCTGGACACAATCCTAAAGAACGACCCACTGAATGATTCTTTGATTAAAGAAATCAAATCCATCCCCGGTGTAACGGATGTACTGACGAGAGAAATCGTCTCTGCAGATCTGAACGGAACAAAATTTCCGGTTGCAATCGTAAATCAAGAGGATTTTGAAATGATGCGCGGGGATGGCGATATCGGTTCCATGGACTATGCACAGGCTGTCAAAAACGGGGATGTTTTCTTTGGCTGGTCCATGTGGATGGAAGCTGACGGGTATTCTGCGGGTGCACCGATTACATTCAACTTTGATAACGGAAGCGGAACCTATACCTATCATGGAAAAATCGCAGGCTCCTTTGTAAGCGCGGACACTTATCTGGTCATTCCGGAAGGTGTATACCGTTCCATGAATCCGAGGGGAACAGCCTATGGCTATCTGTGGGTGGACTGTGATAAAAAAGATGTTGCATCTGTGGAACAGAGTCTGAATACTTTGATTTCTAATACTTCGCATATAAAAATCGATACCTATCATGCACAGTTACAATATGCAGAATACACAAGCCGTATGATGAAGCTTGGCTGCTATCTGTTCATGTCAATTGTCGGTCTCATTGGGTTTATGAATCTGGCAAACACCATGATCATCAATATCACCACGAAGAAGCAGGAATACGGTGTGCTGCAAGCGGTAGGCATGACCAATAAGCAGTTGAATCTGAGCTTACAAATACAGGGCTTGATTTTTATGGTTGGCACCATCTGCGTCGCACTTGCTGCCGGTCTGCCCCTTGGCTATGCACTGTTTTCCTATGCGAAGCATAATGGGATTTTTGGAATGAACGTTTATCACGTTCCTCTTATCCCGATTCTTGTTATGATTCTTCTGGTTGGTATTCTACAAATTGTGCTTTCCTGTGTTTTAAGCAGTAATCTGAAAAAGGAAACGCTGGTAGAAAGAATAAGGTATCAGGGATAGCAGGTATTGCTGGGATATCCTCTTTTTCATCAATTATAATAAATTTGATTCAGCAGCCTGCGTGTTAAATCCGGGGGGCACTTCACGCTGCTTCCAGAGCGTCGCTCCGTGACGGCCGCACGCGTCTCAAAACGTTGTAAAGCTAAAAAGTTGCAGAGTTATAACTTTACAACGTTATAACTCTGCAACTTTCTATTTATTGATACCGCGTCCAGTCGGGGACGCTTGTCAGCTTCGTCCAGCTTTCGCCGACCTCGCCCTGACGGTTGAAGTCATGGCTGTTCGTGGCCTCCTGCACGGAGAGATAGTGCCAGTCGGACGGCTTGTTGTCCGGCCACGTTACCATGCTGTCCAGCAGGTCGCTTTCGCTCTGCGGCATACGGCAGAGCACGCGGTTGATCATCGTCATAGCCTCAGCGCGGGTGATGCGGGCGTCGGGGCGGAACGTGCCGTCCGGATAGCCCGAAATCCAGCCGAACGCCGCCGCTCTCTCAATCTCGTTTTCCGCCCAGTGACCGGAAATGTCGGAGAAGCTGCTGCTGTTCTCGACCGATCTGGTGCTGAAGCGCGCACAGATCGCCGCAAACTCCGCACGAGTGATCGAGGCATCGGGGTCAAAGCGGTCCGCACGGCGGCCCTTGACGATACCGAGCTTCGCCATCGTGGAAATCGCCTTGTTGTGCCACTGGCCGTCCGAAACATCGGAAAATTCGTTGTCGGCGGTCAGATTTCCGTCGCGAATGTCGGATTTGAGCAGGCGGAAGAAGATCGTTGCAACTTCGGCGCGGCTGATGTTCGCGTTCGGACGGACAGTGCTATCGGAGTAACCGACTACGTAGGCGAAATGGTCATCGCCGTTGAGCTTGTCCGGCACGCCGGTCGCCTCCCAGCCTGCATAGACCGTCTTGTCGCTGTTCATCGTCACGCTCGTGATCTTCTGCGTCAGCGCCTTGTCGGCATACCAGCCGGTAAAGGTATAGCTCTCGCGGGTCGGGGTCTTGTCGAGCGTCACCTTCGTGCCGGAAGAACAGCGCTCATCCTTGTAAGCCGTGCCGCCGTTCGACTCATAGTGCAGCGTATAGCGGGTCGAATGACCGGAAGAGCTGCCGCCGCCGGTGCTGCCGAACCGGTAGACATAGGTCACATCTCCGGTAATGCCGTTCGGGTCGGTGTTCGGTGTCTGTTCCCAGCCGCCAGCGATATTTTCGTATCCCGGCGCCGGGAGCATGATCTGCGGTACATAGCTTGCGTCCAGCGTGCCGCTCGCGGTGCCGTCCGCCTGCGGATAGAGCACGACCGTTACGGTCTTGTCCTCTGCTGCGCCGCCCGACCATGTGCCGTTGACGATGCGGAACGTGACGGCGGCATTTTTTGCCCAGTGTGCATACAGGGTTTTGGGGCCGTTCACCGTGTCTTCAAAATTCGCCCGATTGCCGTCGTCGGTATACCAGCCGAGGAAGGTATAGCCGTTTCTGACCGGCGTACTTTCCGCCGCAACCTTTTCGGTATCCGTCTGAATTTTCACATAGTGCATGGTCTCGATGGTCTCGACGCTGCTCCATGCGCCGCCGTTGGCGTCGAACGTCACGACCGGCCACCACTGGGCGACGAAGGTCAGATCGGAGCGCACAGGCATATCCAGAACATCCGGATCGGTATAGAAAAGGTTATCCAGATCCCAGTCCTTGAAGAAATAGTAGGTCGCCTCACCGGGAACCGGGGTCGGCAGGCTTATGCGTTCCTTCCGCAGGGTAGAGCCGTAGGGAACCGTATATGTAAGAACAACGGTCTGTTTGTTCGCATCCAGGTATCCGCGTTCGGCCCCTTCATAATCCGCGCGAAACGTTACGGTACAGGGATTATGTGTCCATTTGCCGTAGAGGTCGATGTTTTGATCTTTGATGTTAATTTCCTTGTCTACGCGCTTACCTTCGCAGGCCTCGTTATCATACCAGCCAGAGAACGTCCAGCCCTTTATGTCGGGAACCGTTTCGACCGTATAAGTCGTACCCTCGGTCACTGTTGCCTGCGGCGGGAGGGCGGCGGAATCCGGGTTCTCCGTGCTCACCCAGTGATAAGTTACCGTGCATTCGTCCTTCTGAGGGAAGGTATAGGTATAGACATAGTTTCCCGTCTCACTGATGCCGTCGGTGTTCGTGTTCGGGTGGCTGTCCCACGCGCCGGGAGCCTTGTGGTCGGTGTCCGGAGTCATACCCGTCGGCACGTCTTTCGCAGACAGCGTTCCGAGGCCGTTGCGCAGCTCGACGGTAACGGTATTGTCCTCTGCTGTGCCGTTCGACCATTTGCCGTTCTGCACCTTGAAGGTCACGGTCTTCGTGCCGAGCCTCGTCCAGCGGCCGTAAAGGTTGGTGTTTGCGGTCAGATACTCGCCGCCCTCTTGGAATTTCTGCGTGCAGTCGGAATCCTTGTACCAGCCGTCGAACTCGAAGCCGTCCGCCGTCGGCGCAGTCGCCTTATAGTAACGGTTTCCGTCTCCGTTAAGCGAAAGGCTCAGCGCGGCCGGCGCCGCGATTTCATTGCCGTCCCCGTCCACCGGGATGACCGAGCCGGCCCAGTGAAACGAGACCTGAATCTCGGGCAGCCAGCGGCCGTACAGCTTGAGGTCGCTGCCGAACGCCGGGAACACGGTCCCGGTGTATTTGACGTAGGTATTTCCGTTGTATTCCCACGTTGGCTTATCCTGGTCGATCGTCTCGTCCCACAGGCGGTACCAGCCGTCGAATTTCAGGTTCAGGTCCTTCCCGGCCACTGCGTTCTGCGTCGGCGCGGCAGGCTTGTGCGTCGTTCCGCGCGCGGCGTGCTCGTGTTTGGGCGGAGCAAGAAAGTCCGGCCGCCAGCGCCCGATCCAGTCATAGTCGATGCAGACCGGGTCGGTGATGGTGATGACGACCTTCTCGCCGTAATTTGCGCCCCTGATCGTCTCGTCTGCCTTCGCCTGCGGCGGAATCGGCAGAATGTTCAGAGAGGTCTGGATGGCGTTGCCGCGGCCGATGTCCGCAAGGCTCTGTTCGGTATGGCGGGAGGGCGTCGACTCGAACTGCGGCGTTCCGCTACTGTCATAGCCGGTGAAGCGGTAATAATCCACCGACGCGACCTCACGGATGCTGCCGGCGGACAGGATATGGTGGCCGTCCTTCAGCTGGCTCCAGCTGTATCCACCCGCGCCCTCGGTGAAGTGGTCCACATGAATGCTCAGCTTCTCGGCTGCGCCCTCGCCGACATTGGCGTCGATTTTGGTCATCAGCTCGTTGAGCGCCTCGTCGATGTCGTGCACCTGACTGAGTCCCTTGAAATAGTCCGCGCCGTGTGTAGACGCATTGCCGCAGATGGACGCCATGGTGTCGTTGAAGTTCTTCCGCTGCTCGTCGGGGTCGTTCAGAGGATTACCGCTTTCCAAGGTCAGCTTGTTGAAATCGCCCAGACCGAAAATGGTCGCGCTATAGGTTTCCTTGAGCGTGTTCGCCGCCTCGATCGCCGCGTCCGGGCGCAGCTTCTGATAAGTGCCGCTGTTCTGGTAGGGGAGCGAGCTGGCGGCGATGCAGACGATCAGATTTCGATCCTTACTGTCTGCCTCGGCCTTGGCGATCTTGGCAAGCTGCTCCGTGATGGTCAGACCGGCATCCATGCGCGCCGCACCGGCGTACCACGGCACCATTTTATCGGCGTCGATGACCTGCTTGGCGTTGTCGACCGACAGGAACACATCGTCATAGTTATAGTCATCCGGCAGATAGCCCGACGGCAGCTGCGGCAGGGTCGCGTCAGTGTGACCATCTATCTTGTTCCATTCCGTCCAGCCGCTCTGCGAATGAAAGACACCTTTGGTATCGTCTTTGGTATAATAGCCGGTGTTCAGGCTGTCATTATTGTCCGACGGCGTGCCGGGGTAGAGCGTGGCATCATAGATGTCGCTGCGGCCGGGGTTGTTGATGCGGCCGTAGCCTGCGATCGCAATGCGGTGCGCGCCGCCGGTGGTCGGCTGCGGCATCCCGTCCAGCAGGCGGTCTATGGCGCTCAGGATTTCCGCGCGCTCGTCGCCGGAACTGGCCGAGCCGTTCTGCGTATTCATGAATTGTGACTGCTCGATCAGAAAAATGATGTCGCAGGGCTTGACCGTCCGGGTCTTGTTGGCCGAATCGGTCATGTAAGCCTCGATCTGCGCGGTGATCTGTCCGGTCGCCGCGTGCTGCACGGTGGCCGTGACGGTCGGCGTCGCGTTTTCTGCGTTCCCTGCCGCCTGCGCCGGTGCCGGAAGCAGGGCGAAGATCATGCAGAATGCCAGAAAACAGGATAAAATACGCCTTTTCATATCCATATCATTCCTTTCTCAGCATGAAATATACTGTGTATTTCCCAATTATAGCACCGGAGCGGAGTGTATTCAAGGAATAAACTGGAACGAAACGATGCAGAAAAACCGCAGAAAGTGTATTTTTCTGCACGGCGGCTCTCCCGCATCCGTTTTCACTGTTCCGCGCGCAGGGGAGGGGCGGAAGGCATAAAAAAAGAGCAGCGGTGCTGCTCTTTTTCAGTCTGTCAGTTTTTACTTGTTGTCCCTGCGCTTGCGGTTCAGTGCGAACAGGCCGCAGCTGGACAGGGCGCAGAGTGCAGCCCACAGGCCGCCGATGTCGCCGGTCTTCGGGACGCTCGAGGTGGGAACCTCATCCTTGATCGTGACGGTCTCCGGGGTTTTGGTCTCCGGGGTTTCGGTCTCCTCCGGCTGGCTCTGGTCGATGCCGGTCGGAACCTCCTCATCGATGATCTCCTCGGGAGTCACCGGCGGAATCGGAGAGGTCGGGGTCGGCTCATCCGGAATGTCTACCGGGGGCGTGGCCGGATCGTCGGGCTTGGGGTCCGGCTTCGGATCGGGTCTGTGATGATGACCGCCGCCGCCACCGCCGGTGGTATAGCCGAGATCAAACTGCATGCCGAAGCCGAAACGGGTATTCTGGAAGGCGTTGTTTGCGGTCTCGCCCTCGATCTTGGTCACGAGCTGCGCGTCCTCGCCGGAGAGCGCCGCAGCGATGACCGCCTCGGCCGCTGCATTGCCGCTGCCGTTCGAGGACATGCAGTCGTAAATGCTCTGGCCGTTCAGCGTGTAGTTCACGCCGTAATAGAAGTAGTAGAACGCGCGCATGACGTCCGGGCTGGTCTCAAAGACAGCCTGGCCGTTGTCGGCGTCGGTCATCTGCGCGAACTCGGCCGGGGTGAGATCCATAAAGCCGCTGATCGGGTCGTCGTTGACGCGGTTCTGGTTCATGCAGTCCAGATAGTAGCGGCCGAGACAGGTTTTCGTGATGTCCTCGTCGCTCATCTCATCGCTGCCGTAGCCCTTCGCGCGGAGCAGCGCGCCGATCGACGCATCGTCCAGCGCATACGGCGCTGCGCCCAGATTTTTCAGCATCCGGTTGCATATGCGGCGCGGAATGACGGCGTGCTGATTATCGTCGACGAGCGGATAGCCGTCGAAGCCGGTAACGGTGTCGCCGTCGGCCGCGTCACCGGTGGTCGGCAGGGTGCCGAGCACAGCGGAGCCGGAGGTATAGGTGTAGTCTCTGCCGCTGTTGTTGACGATCTTCAGACGGTAGCGGATGGTGTCGCCCGGCTGAACGGCGTTTGCGGTCGCCTTGATCTGCTCGCTGATGTTTTCGAGCGCCTTGTTCAGATTGATGTGAACCGGGTTGGGCGCGTCGGGGGAGATGGTGACGGTCAGGTCGCAGTCAAAATAATGGTGGCCGTCGCTGCTTTCGGTCATCTGACCGGCCTCAACGGTAACGCCGTTGTCGGTGTCCTTGTATTCCACAGCCGGAACGGACGGGATCGCGAGATTTTCGTCCGTGTAATCGCGGATTTCGAAGGCGTTCTGCTTGGCGAGCGCCCAGACAGCCATGATCGTCAGAGAACCGTCGGTCAGCTGGCTTTCCCACGAATGGAGCACGTTTTCGTCTGCGGCCGCGCCGTACAGCACGCCGCCCTTTTCCGCGATGAACGCCCGTGCAGCCTCGGCGGCGTCGCCGTCGCACTGATTAAAGGTCTGGTAGTAGGCGTCGCCTTCCACATCGGCGTTCTTTTCGACGAAGATGTAGCCGTTCTGAATGTCGTTGTCGGAATAGCCGTAGCCCTTGTAGGGAACGAAGCCGATGCACTGCCATCTGCGGCCGCTGTAGCCGTTGGTCACAACGCCGTTTCCGTCGGCGTGCGCATCGATCTGATAGCCGCCGAATGCGCCGTCGAAGGAGAGCGCTGCGTTTTCGAGCGTATCGAGCGTTTCGCCCTTCTTGTTTACCGTTGCGGTCTCCATATACCGGCTCGCGGTGCTGCCGTGGTGATAGCCCTGATTTGCACCGGCAAGGACGATCTTCTTGGTCGACTTGTACTTGTTGATGTGTACGGTGGCCTCGCTCTCGGTCAGAACGGTGTCGTTCATCGAAGCGGTGAGCTGCGCCTGAATGTTGCCGCCGAGCTGCGCGTCGTCAGCGGTCTGCGCGGAGATGGCGAGCGTCCGGGACGCGCCTGCCTCGAGCGTGTCGAGCGTCAGGGTAACGGTCTTGGCGTCCTCGTCGACCGCAGCGCCCTCCGCCGCGATGCCGGATACCGCGCCGGTCAGCTGGACGGTGACGGTGATGTTCTTCGCCGCGACCTGATTGCTGTTGGTGACGGTCAGCGTGTAGCCAACCGGCAGACCGGCGGCTCTGTTCGCCTCCGGGTCATTGGGGTCTGCCTTCTTTGCGTCGATTGCAGTCTTGTCTGCCGCAAACGAGACAGACAGATTTTTCGCGACGATCGCGGTCGTTTCTTCCACGCCGAGCGGCTCGTCATACTCGGCATTGCAGTCCGAGCAGACAAAGTGCAGCGTGCCTTCGCCGTCGTCCGCGACTGCGGTCAGCGTGCCCTCGCCGAAGCCCTCGTCAGTCTTCGGGCAGTCGACCGTGCCGTCCTCGCAGTCCGGGCAGTCCGCATCGACAGAAATGGTGCCCTTGCCACCGCAGGTCTCGCACTTCTCGGCATTCGGGTCAGGGATTTCGCCGGCGCCGCCGCAGGTCTTGCAGGTCACGGTATAAAGTTCGTAACCCATAATGCAGTTTGGATTATCCTTGCAGCCCGTTTCGTGGCAGATCGGACATGGATGATCAAAGTCCCAGGTCTGATATTCGCCTTCGCCGTCACAGTCCGGGCATGTGACCATCGGGACCTCCGGAACAACGCCCTCACAGGTCGGGCAGGTCTCCTCGACCTTTACCTTGTGCGAGCCGCCGCAGGTCGGGCAGTTTACCTTATTATGTTCATGGACGACCGAAGCACCCTCGGAGGCGGTTTCCGTATCGTCCGCCGCAAAAGCGGATGCGGTGAATGCCGTCATTGCGATATTGCACGACAGTACGAGCGCCAGAGTTCTATGCAGTCTGCTTGCCATTTTGCTTCTCCCTTTCATAAAAAGTCCGGGCCGCCGTGGGACGGTCAGAGGCTTGTGATCTCTTTTTGATGAATAGAGTATAGCACGTACAGGTTACAGAAACGGGTACATTTTGAAGAAGAATGTGCAAAAAATATTAAAAGCTCCGCTCAAAACCTCTCGGCCGGCTGACGGCAGAGCACTTTTCGACGATCTCCTAACAAAATGTTAATGGTTATTTTTCAGGTCCCGCTGTATCCTACAGGTACGGTGGAACCCTTTTATCTGCATTCTGAGAAAGGAGGGGAGGGCAGATGGAGCGGAAATACATCGAGGCCGTCCGTCCGCTCGGCGGTCATGTGCTTCAGGTCGATTTCGTCTCCGGGAGCAGGCTCCTGCTGGACATGGAGCCGTATCTGGACAAGTTCCGATTCCGGTCTCTTGCCGACCCGCAGATCTGGAACAGCGCGGTGACGAACGGCATTTTTGTCCGCTTCTGCGACGTAGAGCTGAGCCACGACGAGCTTCTGTCCATGGCGGAGCAGGAACACCACAGAAAAGGAGGAAAACAGTATGAGTAAAAAGCGAACGATACGGCGGCGGGGACTGAGCGCAGTTCTGTCTGTGCTGCTGTGCCTGAGCATGCTGCCGATGGGAGCGCTGGCGGAGGAGCCGGACGGCAGTGAAGATGCGGCCCGGAACACTATCGTTGAGAAAGCTGATACTAAGAATATCGAAAACACGACTGACAATGACGCTGTCGTCGAGGATGCCATCGTTGAAAACGCAGTTGTTGAGAACGACGCTGTGGCGAGCAGCGATGATGCGGATGTGGACGCACAGGATGTTGACGCTCTGGATATAGATGCGGATGCTGTTGACGTTCAGGCTGCTGTCGCAGAACACGTTCATCCGATTTGCGGCAGCGGGGACGCCTGCACAGACCCGAATCATGCCAGCCACGAGGTTATCACGGACTGGCAGCCGATCGGCAGTGAGAGCGAACTGCGGAATACACAAGCGAACGGACACTACTATTTAACGGCTAATATCATTTTTAACAGGTATTGGAGGTGCAGTAACAGTATCGTACTGTGTCTGAACGGTCATAGCATCACTTTCCAGAAGGCGTCCACTGCGTCGGACGATGGTATTTCAATCGGCAGCAATACAAATTTCACGATTTGTGACTGCTCGGAGAATCAGACAGGTACAATTACTGGTTCGACGCAAAATGGTGTGAAAGTAAGCGGTGGAAATTCGATTTTTAATATGTACGGCGGCAAAATCACTGGAAACAGCAACGATGCTGGCAAAGAAGATGCCTATGGCGGTGGCGTACGAGTAACCTATGGCAGTACCTTTAACATGTATGGCGGTGAGATTTCCGGCAATCAGAGTATTTCAAGTTGGTATTCCTATGGCGGCGGTGTCTGCGTTGAAGATAAAGGTTCTATCTTCAATATGTACGGCGGAAAAATCACCGGAAACACGGCCGGGAATGGCAGCGATGTTGCTTTGTATTGGTATGGCCGTATGTGCCTTTCCGGTGCACCGATCCTTGGCGATATCTATTTGGTTGACTTAAATAACGGCGGTATTGATGTAGGAGAAGGCGGCTTAGCTGAAAATACGACCTATCAGATCAACTTTGCTGGAATGGAATCCTCCAGTATGGTTTTGCGCTGCATCGGTACGATGAGCAAGGAGGATGCCGGTCATTTCCCGGCACCCAGCGGAACAAAATATGACCAGGGAAACCCCTGGAGCGCGTGGTATAACGGAGAACAGCTCTTTTTCGTGCGTGAAAGCGCCAAACACCAGGGCGGCATTCATCCGATATGCGGAGACGGTGCAGACTGCACGGCTCCGGATCACGCTGAAAATCACGAAAATATAGCCTGGACACCGGTCGAGTATATCCATACAGAGACTCACGGAGACGAAGAATGGATAGAGCCGGGAAACTATTACCTGACCAAAGATACGATCCTTGCCAATAGTGCCTATTCAAGAAAGATCGTCGTCACCGGAGACGTGAAGATCTGCCTGAACGGTCATACGATGAAATACAGGCCTCGGACGACCGAAATAGCAGGTCTTTGCCGTATTTATCTGAGAGACGACGCCAGCTTCTCTATCTGCGACTGCTCGGAGGGACAAAACGGCAAGATCGTTCAGATTTCGGATGACGGGAAATCGTATTCGGCACTGTTCCAATGCCTGCGGAACAGCACGCTCAATCTCTTCGGCGGCGAAATCAGCGGCGGTGGCAGCAGCGAGGTGCCGACTAACACTGCCTATCCGGGCGCAGTAAAGCTGTATGGCGGTACATTTAATATGTACGGCGGTAAGATTACGAACTGTACGGCAAATGCACAATCGGTTATTGATGTAGACAGCTCCAGCGCCAGCGGACTTTATAAGGGGCAGCCTAATGTTCCGGGTGTATTTAATATGTACGGCGGTGAAATCAGCGGCAACCAAATGACACCGTATACAGGTCAGAATGGAACCGCTGCTGTTGATGCAACCCACAGTAATGTTAATATCTATGGAGGAAAAATCTGCAATAACACCGCTGTCGGAAAAGGAAATGTGGCGCATGGTATAGATGTGATTTGGAGCGATCTTACCATCAGCGGCGGTGAAATCACCGGCAACAGCGGCTATGGCGTATGTATGACGGATAACGAACCGAAAACTATCTTGTCCGGCGGTAAGATAACCGGTAATACAAAGGGAAACTTCTGCTTCATATTCCGGTGGAGCGATAGTAACTATGTATTTAATTATACTCCAAGTGTTGTTTTGGACAAAAACATGGCACCCGACACCAACATCGGCATCAGCGTATCGCCTCTGGAGGACAATAAAGTACCATATACCCTGTCCGTAGCCTGCGACACGGATAACAGCCGCTTTTTCTACTCGGATATGGCGGGTTATGCCGTAATCTATGATGAGAAAAGCAAAACATTGCAGCTGCAGAAGGGCACGGCGCTCACCGGAACGCTCGAGATCAACGGTGCTGCGAAGTTTGGACAGGAGCTGGCGGCAACGCTGACCGGTACGAATAACACCGGCACCTTGACCTATAAGTGGTATCGCAGCGGTGAAAACGCGCCGATTGCAACCGATACCGATAAGTACACGCTGACTGCGGACGATATCGGCAGGACGATCACCGCGATGGTAAAGAGCAGTAAGGAACTCGGTTCGATAACTGCTGTTACCAAGGTGGTCGAAAAAGCAGACGGTCCTGCGGCTCCGGCTGCATTTACCCTCGGTTTTGCACTCAATGAGGACCAAAAGACCTTCACAGCGACCATTCCAGAGGTGGAAAATGCGGAGTACAGCTTCGACGGGAAACAGTATTCCGCAGTCAATACCAAGACGGACTGTGCGCCGAACACGGAATATACCGGCTATGTGCGAATCCCGGAAACCGATACGCAGAAGGCAAGTGCGGTGACCAGCAGCACGCAGACCGCTCCCAAGCTGACCGTTGCAGCGCCGGTATTCAAGCCGGACGGCACGACCAGCTTCCGCGGTACGCAGACGGTGGAGATTTCCTGCGCAACACCCGGTGCTTCCATTTATTACACAACGGATGGCACAACGCCGACCAGCACCGGTACGATTTACAGCGGTGCGATCAGCCTGACCTCTACCACCACGATCAAGGCGATTGCGGTCAAGGCAGACATGAATGACAGTGCCGTTGCCGCAGCAACCTTTACCAGACGTTCGTCCTCCGGCGGTGGCGGAAGCGTCTCCATTCCCGACACCAAGATCCCGACCGGCATCTATGAGCACGGCACCGTGACCGTATCTCCCGAGTCCGCGTCCAAGGGCGACACTGTGACCATCACCGTGGCCCCCGACAAGGGCTACACCCTCGAAAGCCTGACCGTGCTGGACAAGGACGGCAAGGCGCTCGCGCTGACCGACAAGGGCGGCGGAAAGTATACCTTTACCATGCCTGCGGGCAAGATCACGGTGAAGGCGGTCTTTATGGACGACAACACCATGCTCAACTTCTTCACCGATGTGCACGCGGAGGATTATTACTATGACGCAGTCCTCTGGGCGGCGCAGGAGGGCGTGACCGGCGGCACGAACGGCACGCTGTTTGCCCCGAACGCCGGCTGCACCCGTGCGCAGGCTGTCACCTTCCTGTGGCGTGCGGCAGGCTCGCCC
>ERZ827450.2229-NODE-2229-length-16581-cov-3.355440_pt1 | contig 16581 bp, 8 predicted proteins | sample MGYA00519773_ERZ827450 | MGnify/ENA primary metagenome ERZ827450 (study PRJEB31778, sample SAMEA3449306) | human gut metagenome | biome: human gut; feature: human-associated habitat; material: faeces | place: United Kingdom | collected 2010/2012 ...
TTATTTATAAAAGCATATCCCGGATAAAGACCGCATACGATGGAGAGACGACAAATAAGAGAGCTCATCGGCAGATTCCTGCACAACGACGTCCCCGGCGAACTCCAGACGCAATTCCGCCGCTGGATGCTCCAGCCCGGCGACGGCGACGAAAAAGAAGCCGCGCTGCGCGAGGAGTGGACCGCCGTCGTGGAAAGCCCTGCGGCGGCCGACCGCAGTGAAGAGCTGCAGCGGCTCCGTCACACCATCCGCATGCGTGAAGCGCAGCAGCGGCGCAGCCGCATTTTCCGCCGCATACGCTACGCCGCGGCCGCAGCCGCCGTGCTGCTGTTCGCCGTCGGCGAATATTACTACGTACGCTCGGCGTCGGCCGTTCCGGCCGAAATCCGCCTGCTGACGGCGCGCGGGAGCAAAGGCGAATTTCAGCTGCCCGACGGCACGAAGGTATGGCTCAACGCATCGAGCCGCCTGACCTATCCCGAAACATTCGACCGCAGGGAACGCCGCGTGACGCTCGAAGGCGAAGCCTATTTCGAAGTGGCGCACAACACGTCGCATCCCTTCGTCGTCGACATGAACCACATGGAGATCGAAGTGCTCGGCACCACGTTCGACGCCCGCTACGAACGCGCCAGCGGCATCGCCGAGACCACGCTCAACAGCGGCTCGATCTGCGTCCGCACGTCGCGTTCGCAGCAGTCCGTCCGGCTCCGGCCCGACGAACGGCTGGTCTTCAACGAGACCTCCGGAAGCATGATCATCGAACAGGTGAACGCCTCGAACTACAACAGCTGGATACAGCCCACCCTGACCTTCTTCGACATGACGCTCGAAGACATCATCACCAACCTCGAACGCTGGTTCAACGTTCCGATCGGCACCGACGCCTCGGTGGACCGCACCATCCGTCTGTCGTTCCACGTCCGCCACGAATCGCTCGAAGAGACCCTGCAGGTCATCTCGCTCATCACGGGACTGCAATACACGCTCGACGGCGAGTCGGCCACGTTCCACACCGCACGAACCACCCGATAAAAATAACCTGAAAAACCGAAAGCCTATGGGAATTCCTCCTCCGTAATCCGAGAAAAAAAGCGGATGCTGCAACATCCGCTCCGACTTAAACACCCCGACGTGCTTCGTAATGTAACCGAATTACGAAATGACAGAATCTTAAATCGTTACAAAATTATGAAAAAATCCGGAAAATCCGGCGGAAAAGGAATTATTCCACTTCCGCCCGGAAGATTCTTTTTGCTGACGCTGTTATTCACGCTGCTGGCCGCAGCCGGCGTCCGGGCCCAGAACCCGCCCGTAAGCATCAATGCAAAAGCAATCACAATCAACGAGTTATTCATCCGCATCGAGAAACAGGGCGTCTATACCTTCGCCTACAACAATGCCGACATCGACCTCAAGCGCATCGTGACCGTGCACGCCAAGGAGCGTCCCATCGAATCCATCGTCCGCGAATGCCTGCCCGAAGTCAACGTGCAGGTATCCAACAACAAGGTGATCCTGACGGGCCGCCGCAGCGACCAGAGTTCGATGCCGATGCACAAGCTGACGGGCACCGTGACCGACGAAAACGGCGCGCCGGTGACGGGCGCCACGGTGATCGTCGTCGGCACGCAGCGCGGCACGACCACCTCGGCGACGGGCGCCTATACGCTGCAGGTCCGCAACGGCGAGATCCTCGAATTCCAGTACCTCGGCTATGAAAAGCAGGCCGTCTCGGTCGGCGGGCAGACCACGCTCGACGTCACGCTCCAGCCTTCGAAGGCGATGGCCGTGGACGAAGTGGTCGTCATCGGCTACGGCACGGTGAAGAAGGGCGACGCCACGGGTTCGGTGGCCAACATCAAAATCTCCGACGTAAAGGACCTCCCGGTGCTGTCCGTCGACCAAGCGCTGCAGGGCCGCGTTGCCGGCGCCGACATCATGTCCACCACGGGCGAACCGGGCGCCACGACTTCGATCCGCATCCGCGGTACGCGCTCGATCTCGGCCTCGAACGAACCGCTGATCGTGGTGGACGGCGTGATGGACGCCGTCAGCGACCTCAACGACCTGAACATGGCCGACATCGAATCGGTCACGATCCTCAAGGACGCCTCCTCGACGGCGATCTACGGATCACGCGGCTCCAACGGCGTAATCATCGTAACGACCAAGGGGGGGGGTAACCAGACCAACACCAAACCTTCGATCACGCTCAAGGCCGACATCGGATTCTCGCAGCTGCCCCGCAAGCTCGACGTGATGAATGCCACGGAGTTCGCACTCTACCGCAACGACTTCGCCTACTTCAGCACCCAGAGCGGCTACGAGGACATCGGCGAGGGCACGCCCCAGTCGAAATATCCCTTCAAAGACCCCTTCTCGCTGGGCAAAGGCACCGACTGGATCGACGAAATCACCCGCACGGCACCCTACCAGAACTATTCGCTCTCGATTTCGGGCCGCTCGAAAAAGAGCAGCTACTACGCCTCGCTGGGTTACAACGATTCGCAGGGTATCATCGACAACAGCGGTCTGCAGCGCATCACGGGGCGTCTGAATCTCGACCACCAGCTGTTCAAATGGCTGAAGGTCGGCTACCGCGGCAGCTACACATGGCGCGACAACGCCCAGAACCTCGCCGAAATCGGCGGCACGGCCTACTACCGCGCAGCCATGTATCTTTCGCCCCACATCGACCCGCAGGAGAACTACAACCCGCTTTGGGGCAACGGCCAGCGGATCAATACGCCGCGTGCGACGATCGACCAGAACACCTACTCCATCGAGCGGACCTCGCTCAACCACACGGCCTATCTCGAAGTGGCGCTGGCCAAGGGCCTGAAACTGCGCAGCCAGAACTCCTACTATTCGTTCCAGCGCCACACCTACCGCTACTATCCGGGATCGCTTCCCGCCAAGAACGAGGGTGAAGGCGGTCAGGCCTACCGCGCAGAATTCCACGAATTCAGCCTTTCGAGCGAGAACACCCTCAGCTACAAGCTCGAAACCAAAAGCGGCCACAACATCGACGCGCTGGCCGGTTTCACCGCCTACCGCTACAAGAGCGACAACTTCACGCTGAGCGGACAGGGCTACATGGACGACGACGTGCTGTGGAACAACATGAACGCCGTGACCGACAAGGAGACCTATTCGGCCGCCACGGGGCTGACCAAGCGAACGAAAATGTCGCTGCTGGCCCGCTTCAACTACAACTACAAACAGCGCTACTACCTCACCGTAACGGGGCGTTACGACGGTTCGTCGAACTTCGCCGCCAACAACAAGTGGGGCTTCTTCCCCTCGGTGGCCCTCAAATGGAACGCCGCCAAGGAGAATTTCCTGAAGGACGTACGCTGGATCGACGAGCTGTCGCTCCGCCTGAGCGCCGGACGCACGGGTAACGACGCCATCTCGGCCTACCGTTCGCTGGCGGCCATGTCCAGCACCACGAGCGGCTATCTGTTCGACGGCATGCAGCCGGGCGCCTACTACCGCAGCCGTCTGGCCAGCCCCAACCTGACGTGGGAGAAGACCGACCTCTACAACGCGGCGCTCGATCTGGCATTCTTCAACAACCGCCTGATGATTACGGCCGAAGGCTATATCTCCAAGACGCGCGACCTGCTGCTCACGGTGCAAACCGCTTCGGCGACGGGCTACCCCAGCCGTTACGCCAACATCGGCAAAACCTCGAACAAAGGCGTCGAACTGAGCATCGAGAGCCGCAATATCGTCCGCCCTAAATTCTCGTGGACGACCAACCTCACCATCGCCCACAACAAACAGAACGTGGACGACATCGGCAGCGAGGATTTCGTCACGGCGCTCTCGTCGCCCGGCAACAACCCCTACATGATGTACGGCTACGTCAAGGGCTACCCGCTCAACTCGCTCTGGGGATTCAAATACGGCGGCACGTGGAAGAGCGCCGAGGAACGCGAGGAAAACGCGGTGACGAAAACCTACGTCAGCCCGGCCAACACCGACGGAGGCCCGCGCTACTACGACACCAACCACGACGGCGTGCTCTCGCGCGAAGACCTGATCTACCAGGGCAACGCCGACCCGTATCTGTACGGAGGTTTGCAGAACACGTTCTACATCCACGGTTTCAAGCTGGGCGTCTACTTCGCCTACTCGCTCGGCGGCAAGATCTACAACTATTCGGAGATCTACATGGCCGGTTCGCAGTTCGCTAACCAGTACCGCTACATGCTGAACGCCTGGCATCCCGTCCGGAACCCGAATTCCGACATTCCGCGGGCCGGAGCGAAAAGCGACGCCGCGCTTCCGAGCGACTTTATGATCCACGACGCTTCGTACCTCCGGCTGAAGAACATCACGCTGTCGTACACGTTCGACCTCAAGAAAAAATGCTCGTGGATGAAAGACCTCACCCTGAGCGTATCGGGCGAAAACCTCTTTCTGTGGAAAAAGTACAACGGATTCGACCCCGACGTTTCCAGCGAGGGAACCTCGTCGACGCTGCGCCGTATGGACCTGGGCGCCTATCCCAAGCCCCGCACCATCATATTCAGCCTTCAGTTGAGATACTAACCTAACAGAATTAAGACGATGAAACTCAAACATATATTCTACACGGCCGCGGCCATGGCCATGCTTTCGTTTCAGGCATGCACGCTGGACGAAGACACATCGGGCATCTCGAATCCCGACGACTTCTTCCGCAAATTTTCGGAATGCCAGTCGGTCGTAAACGGATGCTACATTCCGATCAAGTCGATCTACACCTATACCTACATGATCGCCACCGAGTGTGTCACCGACATCGCCTACTGCCCGTCGGGAACGCTCGACGCCAGCCTGGACATCTCGCCCGCCGTGCCGCGCATGGGTTCGACGGTCTGGCGCAACGGCTACCTCGGCGTACAGCGCTGCAACTTCGCCGTCAACGGCATCGAGCGCGCCTATAAAAACGAGGTGATCAGCGAGGAGCAGTACCACCAGCTGCTTTGCGAAGCGAAAACCCTGCGGGCGTTCTTCTACTGGACGCTGACCTGCTTCTTCGGCAACGTTCCGTTCTATTTCGACGACGTTACGGACAACGAGGTTTTGAGCCGGATTCAGGTGCTGCCGCGCATGGACGCCAACGAGACCCGCAACAAGGTCATCGAAGACCTTCAGTCGATAGCTCCCCTCGCCGCCCAAACCCGCACCTACGACAACGAGGCCAATCGTCTGGGAGCCTCCTGCGCCTACATGCTCATCGCCAAGATGGCCATGTGGAACAAGCAGTGGGACGTGGCGCTGGACGCGCTGGAGCAGATCGAAACGATTTACGGTCCGCTGTCGCAGTACGACTACGCCGAGAATATCCTGTTCCGGAACAAGAACACCCCGGAGTCGATCATGGAAATTCAGCACACCTACACCCAGGGCGCCCTTACCTACACGTCCAACGTGGCCTGCATCTGCCAGCCCTACCCGCGTGCGGCCAATTCGGCGATCTACGACGGCGTGGAGATTCCCGAACTGGGCGACCAGGCGACCGTCTGGTCGGCGATGCGTCCGAACGTCTATTTCAGCCAGGGTCTCCAGTCCAAAATGGGCAAGGACATCCGCGCCAAGTACAACATGGCATGGGGATACGAGGACAAGACGTTCAACAGCACCAACACCCGCCCGTGGTGCGGACCGAAGTTCTGGTGTCCGAACATGCAGTCCTCGGCCGACGGCAACAACTACAAGGTCTTCCGCTATGCCGACGCGCTGCTGATGATGGCCGAGTGCTATTTCTATAAGGAAAACTACGAAAAGGCGGTCGAATACCTCGACATGACCCGCACGCGCGCCAATCTGTCCAAGTACACCTTCCGCACCCCCGCGCGCCTCGAGGAGGAGATCCGCAACGAGCGCGCCCGCGAGCTTTTCGGCGAATTCCAGCGCAAGTACGACCTGGTCCGCTGGGGTATCTGGTACGAAGCCGTAACGGACAACAGCGACTACGCCTATCTGCAACTCAACACGGCTAACAGCCGGATCAAACCGTGCCACCGCTACTACCCCATTCCCGACACGGAGGTCACCTACTCGAAGAACAACCTCGACAACAACGAATACAAGGCTTACGGCTTGTAATAATCCGAAACTTTCAGACGAATGAAAACAATATTCAATAAACAGAAAAGATCGGTCGCCGGCGTACTGATCGCCCTGACGGCCCTGACGACGGCCCTGACCGGCTGCCAGGAGGATTTCGAGCTGGACCTGCCTCTGGCGGTCTCGGCGCGCGAACTTTCCCTGACCAAGGATGCCGGTTCGACGCACGTGCTGGTCTACTCGAACGGCGACTGGACGGCGCGCTTCACGCGTCCCGTGAAGTGGGCCTCCCTCAACAAACTCCAGGGATACGGCAATAACGAAATCGTATTCACCTATTCGGCCAACTACGGCATTTCGAGAAAGATCGGCGTCGTGTTCGAGAAAGGTTCCCTGACCGATACGGTGATGTTCTCGCAGGCCGGAGCCATCACCGACGCTTCGCTCTCGTTCTCGAAACCGGCGGTTACGCTGCTGAAGTCCCGGTCGCAGATCTTCACGCCGATCAGCACCAACCTGCGCTACTGCATCGACGATCTGGAAGCCAGCGTCACCTATTACGACAACGACGGCCTGCCCAACGATCCCGTCACCGTCCTGACCCGCGCCGAAGAGGGCGAAGAGGGCGGCGAAGGCGAAGGCGGCGACGAACCGCAGGCGCAGCCCGTCGAACCGTGGATCTCCAACGTCTCGGCCACCTACAAGGGAATCACGTTCGAGGTCACGGACAACGACTCCGGATTCGCGCGCATCGCCGATCTGACCCTCTTCATCGAAGACGCCAAGGGCGAGATCACCAAATCGGTGCTCACCGTCACGCAGGGCATCGCCCTGCCGGCGCTCAAGCTGGACAGCAATGCCGAAACGTACGAAGGTTACGCCCAGGATTGCGCGGTTCCGGCCACGACCAACAACCTCGTGCCCTACTCCGACCAGATCGGTTACGACGTGGCGTACGACGTTCCCGTCGCGGAGGGCGCCGAGTGGATTCTGAAGCCCGCGATCACCGACGACGGCCTGACGTTCTCGCTGGCCAAAAACGAGGGTTCGGAGCCGCGCACCGCCACGATCCGGCTCAACTTCACCGACGAACACGGCAACTCCGTTTCGGCCTCGTGCAAAATCACCCAGAAGCCCTACCCGACCGCTGCCGATTTCGCCGCGGTGCGCGCCCTGACTCCGGGCGAGATCACGCTCCAGCAGTATATCGAAGGCTACATCGTCAGCGACCCCGACAGCAAGAACGTCGTTTCGAGTCCCCAGACCCAACAGTTCTTCTTCGACCGCGGCGAAAACGACCGGACGGCCTATATCGAGAGCCTCGACGGCAAGTGGGGCTTCTGCCTGAAATTCGCCTCCTCCGAAGACAACACGCCGGCCCGCTTCTCGAAGGTGCGCCTCTCCCTGAACGGGGCCACGCTCGAAAAGAAGAACTCCCCCGAGTGCTACACCATCACGGGACTTACTGCGGCCAACATCCTCGAAACCTCGACGCCCGACGAGTTCAAGATTCCGGTCAAGACGAAGACGATCGGCGAACTCACCGACGACGACATCTTCACGCTGGTGTCGGTCACCAACCTCGAAATCATGTGCAAGGACGGCGCCTACACCAACTGCACCGACGGCTATTCGTTCAAGGACAACATCAACCCGATCGGCACGGCTACCGCCCCGCGCTGGGACGTGGCCCCGCTGATGTGCTACGACAACACGGGCCGGACCATCTACATGCTGACCAATACGGCCGCTCCCTGGCGGCGTTTCAGCTCGGGCCGCGACCTGGATTTCAACTCCGTCGTACCGCAGGGTTCGGGCACGTTCCGCGGCATCGTCGTGGCTGACGACGTCGCCCCGATCCGCTTCGGCGACCTGGGCCGCTACCAGTTGCGCGCCATGACCGCCGAGGAGATCGCGCTGACCGACGAACCGTTCTCGAAAACCGTCGTCGAGTGGAACTGGAACGACCGCAAGACCGACCTCATACCGGAGATCGGCGAAGGCGAGATCAATAAATACGGCGCCACGCAGGGTGCCGCAGCGGACTTCAACAACGTCGTCTGCTCGGGCAAGGGAGGCGCCTCCTCCGAACAGAAAGGTCTGGTGGCAAACGGCGGCATCACGTTCACCCAGCAATGGTGGGATTTCGACGCCGACAAGGGCAAATACTTCGACATTTCGTTCTCCACGCAGGGAATCAGCGGTTCGAACATGGTCTTCGGCATCGTCTGGGGCCACGGCTCGATGAGCAACACGACCCTCTCCGGCCCGGCGCACTGGAACCTGCTCTATTCGGTCGACGGCGGAGCGACGTTCCAGGCCGTTCCCGACAGCCCGATCATCAAGAAGCGTTCGATCACGTGGTGGTCGACCACGTCGCAGGATTCGACCCCGGGCTTCACCGAGCACCTGCGCAAACTGCCCGCCGACTGCTTCGGCCGGGAGAAAGTGGTTCTGCGCTTGCAGGTGGCCGACAAGGTTACCGACATCGACCCCAAAGCCACGTCTTCGAACTACCTGACGGCGCTGGGCATCGAGAAGGGAACGCTGACGCCGTCCGTTGCGGCCGGTAACAGCCAGGCCCGTATCGGAACGATAACGGTACGCTACAACTAAACGAATTGCGGTCGCGCGGCGGATGCACCGTCCGCCGCGCACGGCCGGAACAAACAACAACGAATAAAACGTATAGAATATGAACTGTCGTAAATCGATATTTAAATTTTTAGGCATTGCGGCCGTATGCGCAGCCTCGGCGGCCTGCAGCGTCGACGACGCCGACGATCTGGCCCTGGTCAAACTGGGCGCGCTGAAGAAGGAGTTCGTCGTCGAAGCCGATGCGAATACGTTCGACATCGACATCTACGCCAACAGCGCCTTCCATATCGAGCGTATCAACCAGGCCGACTGGATCAGCCTGACCTGCGGTGAGACGGAGGACGGAAAGGGCGCCATCACCGCCGAATGCGAATTCAACGAAGGCTTCAAACGCAAAGCGGGCTTCGTGCTCTGCTCCGACGTGGACGCGCGCCGCGACACGGTCTACGTCAAGCAGAAGGCGCTCGTGGACGCCAAGATCGAGTTCGCCAACTCGTCCGTCATCGTCGCCGGAGCCGGCGGCGAGAACGTCTCGCCGATCGAGACCAACATTCCCTTCTCGGAGATCACGGTCGACATCGAGTATGCCAAGGCCGACAACGCCGATTGGATCGAGAGTCTCGAAATCGTGGATTCCGAGAGCGAAAATCGCAGTCTGGCCATCACGACCGAGGCGAACGCCGCAGATGAAATCCCGCGTTCGGCTACCGTGTCGCTCTCCTTCACCGACGGCTGGGAGGAGACCGTCTCCGTCGAATTCAACCTCCTGCAGCGCACGGCGAAGGAGACCCTCGGACGTCAGATCACATTCGAAGAGTTCCGCCGGACGTATGCCATGAACAAGAAGGTCGAAGACTACGTCATCCTCGAAGGCATCGTGGTGAGCAACACCAAGAGCCACAATGCGGGCGAGAACACGCAAAGCACGACCGCAAAGATCGACTACAGCATATCGGAGCGGACCGTCTACCTCGAAACCTACGACGGCAAATACGGCATCGCCGTCCAGACCGCCACGGCCGAAGACAACGTCTTCGAACAGTACGACCACGTGCAGATTCTCATTCAGGGCGCCTCGGGCTACCTGGTCGAGACCCCCGACCGCTATGAACTGCGCAACGTCACCAAGGCGATGGTCATTTCGCGCATCGCGGGTTCGGCATCGGACGTTCCCGTGAAGGAGAAGTGGATGAGCCAGCTCACCGACGACGACATCTACACCTACGTCACCCTGAAGGACGTCGAGTTCCCCGTACGCAAAGGCGCAATCACGCCCATCAACGAGGGCTATGCGATCGGCACGGGCGCAAGCCGCATCAGCAAATACCCGCTGCTCGTGCGCGACATCAACGGCGATGACATGTACATGCTGACCAACACCAACTGCGCCTACCGCAGCGACGGCACGCGCCTGCCCTACGGCTCGGGCAAGATTTCGGGCGTCATCGTCCACGAGCGTTTCTCGCGTTTCGAATGGCGCGACGGAGCCGACCCGGCCGAAATGGACGACGATCCGACGCTCGGCTTCATCGGCCGCTACCAGATCCGCCACCAGACCAAGGGCGACATCTGGGACAACATGCAGAACAGCGTCGAAGACAGTTTCTCGGCCCTGCTGACGGAGTACCGCTACTGGAATCCCGACAAAGAGAACAAGGTCCAGAAACCCACCTACGGAACGAACGGCTACCTGACGCACACCTATCAGGAGAAGTACACCGGCTCCGCCAGCAAAGAGTACCTGCAGGCCACCTTCCAGCAGCACATGTGGGGCGGCGGAACCTACGAATACCTGGGTCCCGTCGGCAACAATGCCTCCTATATCTTCGGAGCCAACTTCGGCAACAAGAACGGCATCGGCGTAGTGATCGACCCCGCGAAGGAGAGCTGGAATCCGCTGATGGACGATCTGGTGAGCCGCAATCCCGACGGAACGCTGGAGTGGTGCGGTCCCTATGCCAAGGATAAAAACGCGGCAAACGGCACGGGTGGCTGGCCGGGCAACAATGAGATTGCGACGAATTCCACGCAAATCAACTACAACGGCAGTACGTCAATGCGCGGCAAGGCCAACGTAAGCGGCAACTGTTACACCGCCTTCTCCAACCACTACTGGTGGGACGACGACACGGGACGTTTCTACGCATGGCTGATCAACTTCTCGACCGAAGGCATCACGACATCGCATATCTCGATGCAGATTTCCGTTATGAACACGCAGCAGAGCTTCTTCTCGCCCCGTTTCTGGTGTGCCGAATGGTCGCTGACCGATTCGCAGGCCGCAAAGGACGACTCGCAGTGGAATCTGATCGGCGAATACACCATCCCCGACGTTTCCGTCTGGGCGAACACGCTCTATTCGTCGTGCGTAGCCTACAAAAGCATCGACTTCGAGCTTCCCCAGGAGATTCTCGGCCACGAAAACGTCTACATCCGGCTTCGCCCGACGAGCGACCTCTGCAGCGACGGCTCCGACTACGCCAACGCGCGCCTGAACCAGAGCGCCAGCGGCGCTGCCCTGGCCGCGGAACACGCCAGCAGCCTCGAATATTTCGCCATCCGCTATAACAAATAGCGGCGTGTAACGAACGGTCGAAGCGGGGAGAGGACGACCGTCCTTTCCCCGCTTTTCCCGAAAGCCGTCCCATGCCGCAAACCGCAAAAACCGCAACCATGAAAAAACTGTTGCTTTTATTGGCCGCCCTGCTCGCAATATCCGCCGGCGGCATATGCTGTTCGGGTTCGGGCGACGATCCCGGAGAACAGGAAAAACCCGTCGATCCGCCCCCTTCGCCCGACGACGGCGTCGACTGGTCGAAGATCGACCCGAAAGCCACCGTGCGCGGGGTCGTGACGTGCGCCGGCGCCGCCGTGCAGGGCGTCGTCGTGACCGACGGCGTGAACATGACGCGCACGAACAAACAGGGGGCCTACGGGCTGCGCACGTCGTCCGACAAGTCGAAACTGGTCTACCTGACCGTCCCGTCGGGTTACGAGGTCGAATCCACGCGTGGGTTCATCCCCCGCTTCTACCGCAGGGTCACCGCTCCCACGAGCGTGGAGCAGGTGCAGCGGCACGACTTCACGCTGAAAAAGGTGAACAACGACCGCCACATTATGATCGTGTCGGCCGACATGCATATCCGCAACCGGGCGATGATCAAGACCACATCGTCGGCCACGCCGTCGATCTGTCCCCCGAAGGGCGAACTGGACTCCACGACGTTCCGCCGCACCTACCTCAAGACGCTGCGCGACTACGTCAAAGCCCTGCCCGCAGGCGTGCCGGTCTACGGCATGAATCTGGGCGACATGACGCAGGAGTCGCACTGGACCAACGCCAACAAGGCGACGCTGGCCAATTTCGTCAACGTCTGCGAACGCGGGGGCATGCCGATCCAGACCTTCCACGCCATCGGCAACCACGACCACGACATGGCCGTGCAGAACATCGCCGGCGACGACGACTCGGCGGCCGAACTGGCCTATATCTCCGCGCTCGGGCCGACATACTACGCCGTCAACATCGGCAAGGTGCACTACGTCGTGTTCGACAATACGCAGTATGTCAACACCGGCGGCGACCGGTCATTCGCCGTCCGCCTCAACCGGCGTCAGATGGACTGGGCGCAGAAGGACGCCGACTACATGCCGTCGGACGTCGAGCGCATCGTAATCGCGTGGCATTGCCCGGCCTTCCGCCGCAACCCGGGGGCCTCGTCGCCCAACCCGATGGACAACGCCGACGAATTGCTCGACATCTACAAGGACAAGCAGCTGCCTGTCACGATCTGGTCGGGGCACAACCACATCGCCGAAACGGTCACCGTACCGCGCAGCGACATGAGCGTGACCGAGTACACGCACCCGTGCGTATGCGGCGCATGGTGGTATTTCCCGCTCTGCCACGACGGCGCCCCGGCGACATTCACCCGTTACGATTTCAGCGGCGGAACGATCACGGAGCGGCGGAGCGTGAATTTCAGCGACAGCGACGAGCAATACTGCCGGGTCTACAACTCGGGGCTGAAAAACGCCGAAGGCAGGCCGGTCGTGCGCCTCAACGTCTGGGACTGGCATCCGACGTGGAAATTCGAATGCCGCGAAAACGGAGCCGCGGTTCCCGCCTCGCAGCTGAAGGCGGTCCGGGAGTACGACGACTATTACGTCACGGTCCACGACGCCTGCGGCAACGACATCTCCTCGTTCAGCTTCCTCGACAAATACCGCACCGACCACATGCTCGAATACACGCCCGTAACGCCGTCCGCCGAGATCCGGATAACCGCCACCGACGAATACGGCCGCCAGCTCTTCACCGTCACCACCAAGGCGGAGAACTGACCGGACGCAATCCGGCCTGTAACGAAGCGTCCCGGAGCGAATGCTCCGGGACGCTTTTCAATCATCGGGCAATCCCTACTTCGTCACACAGATATCGTCGATGAACCAGCGCGAGAACTCGCCCGAAGCGGGTTCGCTCGTAAAGCGCAGGGCCGTGGAGGCCGTCGCGCCGTCGATCGTCAGCGAATAGGTGTTGAACGCATCGGTCGCCAGTCCCGACACGACCTTCTTCGTCGCGCCGTCGATCGTTCCGCCGCCGATCACCTCGACGACGATCTCCGTCAGATCGCCCTTCTTGTCCTTGGGTTCGGTCGCCTTACCCTTGGGGCGATCCGAACAGGTCTTGTAGGCCATCGCGCGGAAAGAGAGGTTCAGATCGCCCGTTGCGTTCAGCGCCGGCGTGAGCAGTGCCCCCGCCTTATTCTCATACTCTGCCCGCTTCACGGCCTGCGACTCGACATAACCGATCTGGGCATAACCCGGACGCTGATGAACGTTGGTGCCCGAAAGTCCGTTTTTCAGCACGGCGTCCCATTCCGAGATGTCGCTGCCGCAATAGTTCAGCATGGCAGCCAACTTATCGCCGTAGAGGTAGTCCAACCCTTCGGTCAACCCGTCGAAAGGCTCGAAATAAACCGCTCCGACCGGTTTCGGTGTACTGAATTTCGGCACGGCCTCAATCGCGACGCACGAATGCAGGCGCGAATCCGAATTGTATCCAGCCGTACCGCCGTTGCAACTGACGTTGTCTGTCGGATAAAGTTTCAGTAGCAGCGTCTGGCCCTTCATCAGCCGCAACTGCGGCGTCAGGGTCACCGTAAAATAATAGAAATAGCCGCTGCTCGCAATCGCCCCGGGAATCGAGATGGCTGTCGAGCCGTCGGAGGGAGTGACGTACTCCGTGCCGTCGGTCGAATAGGCCACCGCCCAGTTCTTCGGAGCGCCGCCCGTTCCCGACATACCGAATGAGATGCGGAACGATGCAGGCATATCCTCGGCCAAAGGCACGGTCAGCAGGAAATAGGAGTCCTGACCGTAAACCATCGACTTGGCCGGAATGTTGTCATGCGCGGCCTCATCGGCCCAGTGCGTCAGCCGGAAATGGCTGCTGTTCGACGTCGGGGCCACCTTTGCCGTCAGCACGACGCATTTGGTGACATCCTTGTCCTCGACCTTGAAGTCTGCCCCCAATTTGTCGAACGTGCCATCGGTCACCGTCACGTACTTGCAATCCTTGTTGGCCTGCGAGGCGGCGTAGAACGAGAAGACATAGGGCAGCCTGATTCCAACCTGGGCGCCGAAGCGCAGCCCGGTGAGTTCCTTGTCCCCGGCCGTGCAGGGGCGGATCGCATAGGCGCCGTCCTGCGGCACAACGATTCCCTTGAGCACTCCGCTACCCGTCGGCGCAGGATCAATGCCAAACGAGGAAGCCTGCGAAGCCACCAGCCGGAAACGGTTGTTGTCGGGGTCCTGCATCGACAGATCGTCCTTGAGCGTTATACCGTTCAGCGAACCGCCTTCCGGCACGTAGACCTGGGAATAAATGCCTGCATACATCGACTCGTAGGCTCCCGACCGAAGCTCCTCGTAGGTGATCTTCAAGGCTTCGATCTTCACCTGCGTCGTCTCCGTGCGGCTCACCTTGTCGTCCGCGGCGGGTTTCACCTCCATCACGCCGGTTTCGGGATTCACCCCGACGACCGCCCCCTTCAGGTCGATCTCCAGCTCCTCGCCCGGCTTGCGGTAGAGCACCTCGTCGGTGCGGAGCGTAATGCCGCAGTTGGCTTTCAGGGCGCTCTGGAGCGCGATGCAGTTGTCGTAATAGTTATTGTCCTGGACGCTCGACACCACGATTCCGCGCATCTTCACGTCCTGCGTCACGGAGTAGTCGCCGTCGGCGGCCAGTTTCCGCAGATCGGGGATCGAGAGATACCCCTCGGCCGTCGCCGAAGCCTGCACGAAGGACAACTCCTCCACGACCGCGGCATTCCGTTTGGCCGCAACGCGTATCGTCAGCGCACGGGAGCCGGAAGTATTGTTTTCGGCAATGGACACCGCCACGGTCGCCATGCCCGTGGCCTCGGTCTGCGAGAGTTCGGCCCACGAGGTGTCGTCGCCCGCGACGGAGATCGTCCAGTCGCAGTTGGCCTCGACGTCGAACGAGAGCGTCGTGGCGAACGACGGCGCGAGAATCGCGTGCGTGTTCAGCGCTACCCGCTGCATCGGCAGCGCCACGTCGTCCTTGCACGCTCCGGCCGCGAGCAGCAGCGCGAAGGCCGCCGCCGCCCGGAAAAAGCTATTCAAGAGTCTGTTTTTCATAATCGCTTACTTTTTGAGGTCTACCAGTACGGGAAGGTGGTCGGAGACCGTCATCACGTTGATCTCCTCGTACGAGGGCACGGCGGTGCGCAGCACCTCGTACGACGGCGAATTGCCCGTGTAGACGAGCACATAGTCGATGCGCGACGGCGAAGAGGTGTTCACGAAGGTATTGGCCGAGGTGCTGATGATCTTCCACGATTCGAGCGCCGCTGCCGGAAGCTTCGACGTGTTGAGGTCCCCCGCCAGGTAGATCGGCTTGGTATAGGCGGCGTAGTTGGCGGCGATATACTCGGTTATGATCTCGAACGACCGCTGGCGGTTCTCATCGCTCTGGTGGCAGAAGTGCGTGGCGATGAAGATGTAGCCGTCGAACTCCGCGAGGAAGAACTTCCGCGCCTCGGTTCCCGGCAGATCGCCCGCATAGGTGTTTTTAGGCGCCGTCTTGCAGAGGATGCCGATGCCGTAGTCGCCGCCGCGGTAGCTGATCGTCTTGCAGTAGTAGGGCCGCATCCCCGTGCGGTCGGCCAGTTCCTGCAACTGGTCGGTCTGATGCCACGTGGTGTTCTTGTCCAGTTCCTGCAACGCGATCACGTCGGGGTCCATCAGCGAGATGACCTTGGCCGTGTTGTTGTAGTTCGCGCGGTCGGTCCCGGAGTTCTGGGTCCATCCCTCGCAGCGGTGGGTGTTGTAGGTCGCCAGCCGGACCGAACTGGGCAGGCGGTCGTACCCCTGCCCGTCATAGGGGTTCTCGGGTTCGTCGGAGGGCATGTCCCCGAAATTGAAATCGGAGTTGTCGCCCGACAAGTCGGAACACGCCACTGCGGAGAGGACCAGGCAGCAGCCGAATAAAGCAGACAATATGAATCTGGTGATTTTCATGGTAGTTCGTTTTTAGGTTTCCGTTTAGAAATTCAGTCCGTCTTTCCAGCCGGGATTCTGGGTGATGGCGCCCTGCGTCAGCACCCGGTCGTCGGTCGGAATGGGATAGAGATAGTCGCGTTCTTCGTTCCAGGTCCGGACATAGTCGGTATGGACGATGATGTTGCCGCGGTCGCCTTCGCTGAGGAAAATATCCTTGTTCAGCTCGTAAACCGTCGCCGCCGAAGTCGAAGGTTTCGAGCCGGACCAAATGCACACATCGTCCACCCCGTCACTATTCAGATCATAACTTCCCGTACCGGGGAAATAAAGTCCCGTAAAGGGCTTTTCGAAACGCTTGCCCTCCTTCCAGCGCATGATGTAGATCGGAAG